>JGI24890J29729_1000174_pt1 | contig 50244 bp, 42 predicted proteins | sample FreactcultureFD7_FD_29729 | JGI IMG/M metagenome (IMG submission 29729)
GTTGTTGTCGCATTGGCATTGACTGCTCCGGAAATAAAGTTGACTATTCCAGTCCCTGCCCCAAATCCAGATCCAGAAAAACTTAATGTAGATGTATTTCCAGAATATATAGTTCCAGATATAGAAGAAACTGTTGGGGTTTTTACTGATACTTTTAACCAACCTTGAGATGTATAATTTTCAAACGCATCTTTATCAGTATTATAATATAAAGTACCAACCCCAGAATTTAACGGTCTACTAGCAGTATTACCTGTTGGAACTTTAATATATGTGGAAGATATTGTCGTATTTGAGGTGCTATCACCAGTTATAATAGGCATTATACTTCCTCCAATTTAATTTTATATCTTTTTCCAGTTTTATTATTAATCATAAAAATATTATCTTCTCCTTCTTGGAGTGTCCAATTTCCAGTTGTTCCATCTATAATATTCCCAACTGTACCTTCATTTGAAAAATGCATGTCGGCAGTGTATAGATTTGCCCAACGATATGACGGTGAACCTAGATTATATGTATTATCGGTTATTGGTAAAGTATTTCCAGAAGTAAATGTTCCATTAACATTCAGTCCTCCAGTCATATTACCGCCAGTAATTGGAACCACATTTGATAGAGATGTTGAATTTAAACCAACAACATCAACAATAGAATTTGCTATTGCTGGTAGATTTAATACAACACTGGTTCCAGAACTTATATTAACATCGGTTCCATTTAATAATTTAGCACCGTTTAAGAAAACATCAACTAAACCAGCACTATATCCACCAGTTATTGTAAATGATGTTTGATTTGCGGAGGCGATAAAAGTTTGTCTGACAGGAACCGATAATAATCCTGCTTGATTTGGGGATGCTTCAACCCACTGACTATTAGTTCCATCAAAATAATATACAAACAGTTTGCCAAGATCACTATTCCACCATAGATTTCCTTGTTGTAGGTTTAGTGGAGCAGTATTTCCAACAGCAACAGCACCACCAATTGATCCCCAACCAGATGTTGTATATCCTTCAAAACTACTCGTATTTGAATTATATCTGAAATATCCAACCGAAGGAGAAATATCTCTTTGTGATGTCATTCCAACAGGAATTATCGCAGAACCATTACTTGATGTTTTTTGGACTGCTCCGTTTGCTTGAGCGAATGCTCCGTTTGCCCTATCAAATGCTGTATATGCCGTAGTTAGGGCAATTTGATTTTGAACAACAGATGGATTTGGAATAGCATCAACCCATTGAGAACTATCAATATCAGTATAGTAAATTCTTAGAGTACCTTCCCCATCAGAACTATCCCACCACAGATTACCAGCAGTTGGTGTTGCTGGAGCTGTATTTGCTATTGTTACTGATGCGCCGCCGCCTCCAGAAACGGATACATATGCCCAACTACCATCTCCGCGAAGATATGTATTAGCATTAGCAGTACCACTACCTAAAAGTGAAACTGAAACGGTTCCTGTGGAAAGGTATGATGCGTTTGCTGCATTTATATTTGCGGTGTTTGCTTGGGTAAATGCTGAAGTAATATTAGTGTTCTGAGTTTTATCAACCCCTTGGATTAATACTGTATTAGAGATAGCATTATTTGCTTGGGTAAATGCTGATTGACCAATAGTGGTGGCAGTATTTGCTTGAGTAAATGCTGAAGAAATTAACCCCGTGTAATAGCTAGCATTTTGTCCATTCAATAGTTCTGAATTTAAATTAGCAACTAAAACATTCGATGTTGTATAGATTTTACCAAAATATGAATTATTTGCTTGAAAATCGGCAATTCTAAAAGTTGAATTACTAGTATCAATATATGGAGACGCATCGGGTTCTGGTTGATAATTATCAAATACTTTCCAAATACCATCAGAAGCATCTCTAAAGAAACCAGCATGATGGTATGTTCCATCATTATAATTGCCAGCGATTCCCAAATCTGGATTAGCAGTGTTTCCATCAGAGTTAAGATAAATCATATTATCTTTTACTGACAGATTATTTGCCGATATTGTGGTTACGTTACCGGAGAATATTACATTACCAGTTACAGTTAAATTGGAAGATATTGTAACTGCACCAGTTATATTTCCACCAGAAGTATTGAACTTCGTATTTGCGGTATCATAAGCAGAGTTTGCTTGCCTAAAAGCACTATTAATATTAGTATTCTGAGTAGCATCAACACTTTGGATTAAAACAGTATTTGAGATCGCATTGTTTGCTTGAGTAAAGGCAGAACTTATATTTGTGTTTTGAGTACCATCTACACCTTGAATTAATATTGTATTAGAGATGGCATTGTTTGCTTGGGTAAATGCTGATATAATATTGGTGTTCTGAGTGTTATCAACCCCTTGGATTAATACTGTATTAGAGATAGCACTATTTGCTTGGGTAAATGCTGATATAATATTGGTGTTCTGAGTAGCATCAACACTTTGTATTAATATTGTATTAGAAATCGCATTGTTTGCTTGAGTAAATGCCGATTGTCCAATAGTGGTGGCACTATTTGCTTGAGTAAATGCTGAAGTAATATTAGTGTTCTGAGTGTTATCAACCCCTTGAATCAATACTGTATTAGAGATAGCATTATTTGCTTGAGCAAAGGCAGAACTTATATTGGTGTTCTGGGTAGCATCTACTGTTTGGATTAAAACAGTATTTGAGATCGCATTGTTTGCTTGAGCAAATGCTGATGTAATATTTGTGTTTTGAGTATTATCTACTGACTGTATTAGGACAGTATTTGAAATCGCATTGTTTGCTTGAGCAAATGCCGATTGTCCAATAGTGGTGGCACTATTCGCTTGAGTAAACGCACTATTAATATTAGTATTCTGAGTAGCATCTACTGTTTGGATTAAAACAGTATTTGAGATGGCATTGTTTGCTTGGGCAAAGGCAGAACTTATATTTGTGTTTTGTGTTACATCAACACTTTGTATCAATACTGTATTAGAAATAGCATTGTTTGCTTGAGTAAATGCTGATGTAATATTAGTATTCTGAGTGTTATCAACACCTTGAATTAATATTGTATTAGAAATAGCATTGTTTGCGGTAATTAGTGCTAAATTAGCAGATGCTGCAATTCCATTTGCTACATTTAGTGCTGTATTTGCGGCAATCCAAACTGGTGCTGCATCATATTGATCCGATCCCCAATATTGAATTGAAATTGAATCGTTTGCGCTCGCTCCAGAATTTAATGTGACATTAGTACCTCCGGAAGCAACATACTCGGTTTTACTTAATAATATTCCATTTCTATATACATTGACAAATCCAGATGTATATGTGTTTGCTGTTATAAATGATGTTTGATTATTTGAGGCAACAAACTCATCAACCTTCAGGGTTGAGGTTAAATAAATTGATCTATCAAAATACCATTTATTAACAACAACATCATCTCCCCCACCTGCTGGAGTTGTTAATATTATTGTTGATCCGTTATTTGCGGTATATTCTATTTGTGGTAATAATACTCCATTAACATATACACTTACATACCCAACACTATATCCATCAGTTATAGTAAATATTGTTTGGTTGTTAGAGGCAACAAAATCTTGTGATTTATAATTTGTTGTCAAAAATCCGGTTGTTTGTTTACTATTTGCGGTATTTGCCAAATTATAAACAAAGTTTAATGCGTTGGCAGTTGGGGATAATGTTATTGAGGTTGAATCATAACTATCATATAATTGAATAACCCCATTTTGTGATGTTGTTGCTGATCTTACACCAATAGTAATTTTATTATTAACAGAATCAGAATCAATTACAATTGCTCCATTACTTTGTAATGAAAGAGTATCTGAATTTGATTTTGATGTTAATAATGTTGAATTTACATTTAATATTGAGAACGCATTTGTTGTTGCTACATTTGCCTTTATAAATGCTGCTGTAATATTAGTATTCTGAGTATTATCTACACCTTGAATTAAAATAGTATTAGAGATAGCATTATTTGCTTGAGTAAATGCGGAAGTAATATTTGTGTTTTGAGTAGCATCTACTGACTGTATTAAAACAGTATTAGAGATAGCATTATTTGCTTGAGTAAATGCGGATTGACCAACGATTGTTGCTGTATTTGCTTGAGAATATGATGCTCGTGCGATTATGTTGGCACTGTTTGCCATTTCATAATCGGATAATGTTATTATATTTCCTAATGAATGTTTAGAAAATATTTTAGCATCGGAGAGGTTGAGTGCTAACTCACCAATGTCTAGATCACCAGATGCCGGGATTTTTCCGGGTACTACTGATCTTTTTAATTGGAATTTAGTATTTGCCATTTGGTATTTACCAGTAAAACCATCCTATATAGGATGATTATTGTTGTCAACTAAAATGTATCATCAGAAGATATTTCTTCTTTTGTTTGCTCCTTCGCAATAATAATTTTTTTATTTGTTTTATCTTGCTTTTTAGGTATTACTTTCTCCGATTCATATTTAGAAGTTAGAGATTGTATTTCTTTATCTTTCTTATTTATTTTTACTTCAAAATCAGAAGATATAGATTGTAATTCTTTATCTTTATTATTTATCTGCGATTCTAGATCAGAAATTTTTTGATTGGAGGTATCCATATCATTAGATAGGTTAAATATAATATTATCTTTTTCTGATACTAAATTTTCAAAACTTGACTTTTCTCTTGATAATTTTTCAACCTGAGAATTTAAAGCTTCAATCATGTTTTGTAATCTTTCATGAGTTTGTCCAGAAGAAGAGGTTTCGTTACTCTTCTGCTCAAGCAATCTTTTTAATTCTTCAACTTCTTCTCTATCAACTCTACTTTGCGCTTGAAAAACAATATTTTTCCCAAGCGCATCATGTAAAGTTCCGGTTAATGTTTCAATGTAATAATTAGTAAATTTTTCACTCATAATATACCTTTAGTTAATAATTAGAAATTTCCGCCGTCAAGAGTTGAAAAAGAAATTCCCGCAGATGTTGAATATTGTAATACATGACCATCAGATGGGGTATTGGTATATGACATTGCGGTCCCAGTTCCAGAATAGTATAGAACGGAGTTTGCTGTTACTGAGGTGATTCCCAAACCACCACCAGTCATGGTTAATGTTCCGAATGTTGGGGTTCCAGTTCCCCCAGAAATAAATGCTTGCCCAGAACTTCCAACGGAACTGAATGTATATGATGTTCCGTTACTGAATGCTATTGAACCAGCAGAACCCAATGTTCCATTATTTGTACCACCATTTGGAATTGGAAGAATTCCAGAAACATGGGTTGTTAAATCAACTTTACCATATGAAGGAGTTGATCCAGAAAGTAAAACATTTCCAGAAGATGCTGCTGCTAATTTGCTTAGAGTATTTGCTGCCGAAGCATATAGAATATCACCTGTTGTATAACTTCTTAATCCAGTACCACCATCGGTTGTAGCAACCGCAGATTTTAGATTAGAAACCGTTCCTTGGGTAATATTGGCAACCAAGGTTGCTGTTGTAAATCCATTTGAAGTTGGAGAAACGGTATTATATTCATCAAGTTCATCACTAACCCCAGAAAATAGATAGAATGTATTTGATTGTGGTTGTCTGAATAAACCAGTATGTAATTGTGAAACTCCATCAAAATAGTTTGCAGCAAAACCAATTGGAACAATATCTGAAGTATAGTTATTGGCAGCAAGATAAATTAGTGGATCAGAAATCTTATATGTTTCAACATTGATATAAGATGTATTGCCAGTAAATGTGGTATTACCAGAAACACTGAAATCCCCAATAACACTGAATGTTCCTGTTTTTGTTTGGTTTCCAGTTGTTCTAATGACGGTATTATCAACATCCACAGTAACATTATTATTTGTTACTGTACTGGTAATACCATCTCCACCAGTGAATGTTAGTGTTTCGCCATTATTAAATAGATCTGTTCCTGTATCACCAGCAATGGTGAATGAACTTGATACGGCAACGTTTGCTGCCGATGTGACTAATCCTTTAGCATTTACTGTAAATACTGGAATATTGGTTGTTCCACCAAAGGTTCCCAAATTAGAGTTTACTGTAGCAAGAGTTAATGCTACATTTGAGTCTGCTGTACCATCAGCAGTTGCTGTACCAGAAGCATCTCCAGAAACATTAATATTTCTTGTGGTTTGCCATCTCGTTGCTGTATTAGCATTACCAAACAAATTGGCAGTAATATTTCCAGCAGAAAAGTTGCCAGAAGCATCTCTTTTTACTAAAGTACTTGAAGTATTAAGAGAAGTTGCAGCATCAATAATTTGGTTGTAAGTATTTCCTCCAATCGCAATGACAGTATTTGAGGAATTACCAATATATAATTTTTGAGATTGAAAAGAATATGCTAACTCACCATATTGTAACGACCCTGGTTCTGCGGTGCTACCTGAGCGTTTAATTTGAATTACTGTATTAGACATTTGTTAAAACTCCGGAGGATTTTGAATATATATTTTGTATTTATGTAATCTTATTTTTAACTTTTTTGTTGTCTATGCTGTATAACTGCCGGAAGAAGTAAAGGTGTGGATAGTGTAACCACCAGAAGACGTGACGGTTCCTCCGGTTCCTCGTTGGGTGCCTGCATATCGAATAATGACGATGCCGGAACCACCAGCACCAGAATTTGCTCCAGTGCCATTGTTTCCTCCGCCACCACCGCCACCGCCAGTATTTACTGTTCCGACACTTCCTGCGGTTCCGCCTGTGCCGCCATTACCACCACCGCCGCTTCCGCCGCTTCCGCCCGAGGAAGAGTTAAGGGCACCGCCACCACCTCCTGCGTAGTAAGTGCCGAGAGACTGCCAATTTAATCCGGCTCCGCCAGCTGTTCCCGATCCTGCCGCACCTGCACCGCCGCCGCCTCCAGAGTTGTAGGTAGATACAGCTCCCGCACCAGCGTTACCTTGCCCAGAAGTTCCAGAACCGGATACACCAGAAGAAGCAGCGTTACCACCAGCACCCCCACCAGAACCTCCAGAACCTCCGTTTGCAACTCCATTTGTTGCTGCCCCACCATATCCACCACCAATTGAGGTCGTTGCACTAAAAGATGAATTTGATCCGTTTGATCCAGGGTTTGCATTACCCGTCCCTCCTGGACCTGTGGTAGAAGCACCTCCAGCACCAATAGTCACCGTATATAAACCAAGGGGATTAACTGTCAATGAGGATGTAACATACCCTCCTGCACCGCCCCCACCGCCTGGACCATTACCACCAGAACCCGCACCTCCCGAGGCACCTCCGGCAACAACCAGATAGTCAATCGAATATGATTGAATAAGGTATCCAGCATTTCCAATAGACACGGCAACCCATCCTTGGGATGAGTCCACATAGACCAAAGAAATAGCCGCTCGATTCGTTAATATAACAGCACTAGACGCCCCCCCATTGATCTTCCCGCCATTTGGGTTGATCGTAATGCCGTTAGTAGCAGCAGTCCCACCATAATCAAATATATTGACCTGTTGACCAGCAACTGGTGATGATGGTAAAGTGACAGTAATTGCTCCATTTGAAGTATTAACTGGATATGATCTCCCAGCAACCGCAGTAAAATTAGCAGTTTGTACAGATTGTAGAGACATGGAAGCAGAATTTGCCGCAGCATATGCGGAATTTGCTACATCATACGCATAATTATTTGCCCAAGCGATTGAAGTATTTGATATTGTTAATATCTTTCCACTACTATTTGCTAGACTTGATGGTAATATTGATAATAATCTTGAATTTGACATAATTAAAATGTTCCTGCGTCAATACTACTAACATTAATGTTTTGAAAAGTTAATTGAGTACTTTCATATTTACTAGTATCTGAATTATAAATCAACAAATCATTATTAATAGGGGTCAAAGCAGAAACATCTGCCAAATCCCTAATTCTACTAATTGGAGATGGTTTTGCTAATTTAACCAAATAATCTTGTTGAGTTCCAAGTTTAACATTAATTGTAGAATCATAAGTTATAGAATCAACTCTTATTGGATTTTGACTATTTACCTTAACTGATACTGCTCTCAATGCCATTATAGTATTCCTTATATTTTTGTTGAACTTGGATCAACATATAAAATACCTTCTAGAATTTTAGATCTGGTATTGCTAACACGACTAGTTAAAAATACATCATAGACATATCTACCAGAAGCAACATTTTGTGTTACTGGAGATGTTAACGAAATTGTTAATACATTATTGCTTGTTATTGTTGTATTGAATTGTGCTGTCGTATTGGCAGACCAATATGACTTTCTAATTTGACTTTTAACAGAATAGTTTGAAATATCGTATGGAGAATTGTTGATAGAATCTAAAGTAATATCAACAGAAAAGTCTTCTCCTTGTTCTAAAAATAATTCTAGATAACCTGCTGACATGGAAATTCCTTTTGGTAAAATTTAATCTATTATTATTTATGTATTTTTTAAATGGAGAAAAAAATAATGCCAGATTACTCTGGCATTTATATAATTGAATAGTTTGTTTTTGATATAGTTTATACTGATGTATAAATTGCTCCGTTATTTGGAGCTGCGGTAGCAACAACAAAACTACCATTGGCCGAACATCCAACGATGCCATATCCAGCTGAACTTGGATAATAAACATTAGACAAATTGGACGAATATTGATAGAATGCCGTTGCCTTCTTTATAGATGAAAGTCCAGGATATCCAGCATATATTGTTGACCCATCTCTTGATAAAGTAAAACATATATCATTAGTAACTGGATTTGAATCAAAGTTTCCATAAGTACCACCAAATGGAGAAGTATACCAAAGACCGCCACTCTCTGAGGATGCGACAATTTTTGATCCTGATGCGTCTGTTTTTATTCTTTGGATTGAATTGTCTGTGTTTGGAGATGCTGTCCAAGTAGATCCACCATTGGTTGTATAGTAATAGTCCGCAACTGGGGGTCCGCCATATATCCGCGTTCCTCCATTACCGACTACTATTCTATTTCCATCATCAGAACATGAAATACTACTAAAATTTACCGTAGCAAGTCCCGTTTCAAGAGACAAAATCGTTGAAAAAGATGATCCATTATCTGTTGATTTGTATACTTTACAATAGCGAGTATATGGAGATATTGGGAGATATGATGACCCTGCCATTACAAATAATCCTGGATATGGAGTATAATTTTTTGCGATAGCAATGTAAACGGCAGCGAACTCAAAAGTATAAACTTTTGTCCAAAATCCATTGGTTATATATCCAGAATATGTATTTCTCCATAGTCCACGACCTGCCCCATCATCCCCAATCATATATACCCAATTACCATCATCGGTTATAGCACAACCAAAATATGCGGTTCCTGAAGTATTATCAGATTGAGTTGACCAAGTTCTTCCATAATCTGTTGAAATAACCACCCACCCAGAACTACTAACTATAACAATATATTGTCCAGTTGATGAAACTGAAATATCATTCCACCTTTCGTATGAATTATTTTGGGCAAAACTATTTGTTCTTTTTGCCCAAGTAGATTGTCTTCCATGAAAGGTGTCTATTGAAATAGTTCCCGAGGAAACATTTGCTAATGCCCTAAAATTAGAATCATTTAGGGATGCGACTTCTGTTCCAGACATTCCTAATTCTAATTCAATGGATTCTCCGGTGACAAGTCCACCAACACTAAGTCTTCCCGATGCGTTAAGAGGCATTTTCTAATCTTTCCACTTTTTCTGACAATTCTTTAATTGCTTCAATTAGTAATGGGACTAGTTTTTCATATTGTACGGTTAGATAATTTTCTCCAGAAATACTATTTCCGAATTCATCAATATCAAATGGTGCTGGTTTAATTACTTCTGGAAGAATGGTTTGAACTTCTTGAGCAATAACCCCAACTTGTCTTTCATAATTATTATATCCAAATTCTTCTGCCTTTTCATTTTGTTTAAAGTATATCCCAGAAAGAGCATTTACTTTGTCCAAAGCATTTGGAATTTTACTTAAAATTTCCTTTAATCTTTTATCGGAATAATATGCTGTTACGTTATTGGTTGCCCTTACTTCACCAGCAGTTCCAGAAGCAGCAGTACCAACTCCTAATGAGTTGAATTGTACGTTATTAGCAGTACCAACCCCTTGATTTAATGTATAATTTCCCATCAATACTGCCGAGTTTGCTAGAACAGCATTTGGGATTGATCCGGTTAGATTATTGGCGGATAGATAATAACTTGCTTGTTGACTATTTAATAGATAACTATTTAAATTTGAAACAAGATCAGTCTTTGTTGTATAGATTTTACCAAAATAGGCATTATTTGCTTGGAAATCTGCGATTCTAAAGGTATTGTTGCTTGTATCAATATAAACAGATGCTCCTGGTTCGGGGACATATTGATCAAATACTTTCCAAACACCATCTGAAGCATCTCTAAAGAAACCTGTATGTCGATATGTACCATCATTATAATTGCCAGAAAACCCAAGATCTGGATTAGCTGTATTACTTCCATCATTTAAATATATCATATTATCAACAACACTTAAATTATTAGCATTAAGTGTATTGACGTTACCGGAAATTATAAGGGTTTTATCTATTTGTAACGTTCCTGTTACCCGAACATCTCCAGAGATTGTTCCTCCGGTTGAATTATATTTACCATTTGAACTATTATATGCTGCTTGAGACAAAGTTAATGCGGTATTTGCTTTGTCAAATGATGCGGTTGCTGTTGAATATGCGGTATTTACTTGCGATATTGCTTGATTTGCGGTATTAAAGGCAGCAGGAACTGCTGCGGCAGAAGCATTTGCCGAAGAATATGCACCATTAGCAACTCCAAATGCGATTGATAATGTGTTCGCTGTTGTATTTGCGGATGTATATGTGGTATCTATTTGATTATTAAGATTGTTAAAGTTATTATCAACTTGAATGTTTGATAGTGGCGAATTCGCAATAGCAACGCCACTCAATCTTACTTCAGTATTCCCGTCAGATTGTCTTAATGTTATTGTTGCCATATTAGTTTATCTTAACATTCCAATTTATGGTAATAGTATCCGATGCTTGTTTTGTAATTACTGGGAACGTTATTCTTGAAAGCATGGTTCCACTATTTGCGGTTCCACTATTAAATATACCAGCCTCTGTTAAAGCACCCGTTCCAATTCCTGGATTAAATGTTGCCGCAAATGCGATGACATTAGCAGTTGCTGTTGCGTTAACTAGTTGTGCCCTAGAATTTGCGGGTTCTGCTTGTAGGGATGTCATTGCGATTGAACTATTGGCATTGCTAGTTCCGACTGCCATATATGACATAAAACTAGAATTGTTTGATGCGATTCTACTAGCAATGTAATTCTTTCCCACTTGAACAATCATATTGTTCATATAAGGGGTTTCAAGTTTTACATTACCGTTTTCATCAATTAATGTAAATTTTACTTCACCAGATAATTTTATGTCTTCTGAAAACATTTATTGACCCTTTTATGTTGATTAGATTTCTAATAGCAACCAAAAATAGATTGTTATTAGAAATCCCCCTCAAAAGAGGGGGAAATTGTTGTTAACTAGCAGTGTTTGCTGAAAGTTGAGTTTTTAGTAGTTCAATTTCTGCGCTAAGTTCTTTAACGGCATTAATCAAAACTGGAACTAACATTCCTTCTGCCATTTTCAAACTATCTACATTTTCATTATCAACGATAATTGGAGAATCACCTTCTAATGCTAAAATTTCCTGAGCACTAAATCCATATCTAACTCTTTCACTGGTGATTTTATTTGTCAATCTATCTTTCCATTGATAAACAATTGGGGTGATTTGATTGATAAATTCTAATCCTTTTACTGGAGTAGATTTGATATCCTTATCTCTTATATCTGAAGTTGTTATAGTACCAACCTTACAATAGAGAGTATCATGGGTATTATTTCCAAGAACAATCTTATTTGATGCGGTTGTTATGTTTATTAAGGCATCCGCCCCAGAATAATCCCCAATCGCAATATTATTACTTCCAGTTGTATTATTTGAAATAGCGCTGCGCCCAATGCCAATGTTGAAATTTCCTGTCGTGTTAAGCCAAAGGGAATAAACGCCATATCCTTGATTGTGATATCCTGTACTATTGTTTGCTAGTGCTTCTCCACCAATGGCAATATTTTCAAAACCAGTTGTGGTATTTTGAAGGGTTTTTTGTCCAATACCAATATTATTCCAAGCAGTTGAATTGTTCCAAAGTGAATATGTTCCAATTCCAATATTATATTGTCCTGTACTATTATTTGCTAATGCCTCACCCCCAATACCAATATTCCAAACTCCAATTGTGTTTTTTTCAAGTGATTTTTGTCCAATACCAATATTATTCCAAGCAGTTGTATTATACGTCAAAGAATTGGGACCAATGCCAATGTTGAAATTTCCTGTCGTGTTATTTGACAGGGCACTATCACCAATAGCAGCATTCCAAACTCCAGTTGTATTTCTTTGGAGTGATAGATTTCCGATGGCAATATTTTGATCACCTGTTGTATTTGCTAGAGCTCTAGCTCCAATAGCAATATTGTTATTTGCCTGTGCTGATTTTAATGCTTCTACCCCAACCCCAACATTAAATGTCCCAAAGTTGATTTCCATCATTGAACTATCACCAACGGCAACGTTGCCGCCACCTGTCATGTTATTTGCTTGTACTAAGTTTCCGATGGCAATATTTCTATCCGACGTAGCATTTCTTAGTGCGAATGCTCCAATGGAAATATTATTATTTGCCCTTGCGTTTTGTTGTGAATCATATCCAATAGCATGATTAAATGTGCCCCAATCTTGTCTAGTCCAAAGGGCTCCATGCCCAACAGCAACGTTACCATATCCAATGGTATTATTTAATAGAGCAGATCCACCAATAGCAATATTATCACTGCCTGTGGTGGTCATTTGTAATGCCCAAACACCAATTCCAATATTATTATGACTGGATGCTGATGTTGTTAATGCTTGTTGACCCAACGCAACATTCCAATATCCGGTAGTAAGACTTGCTCCCGCACCAATTCCTAGAATAACATTATTTCCTATTCCAGCTGATGATCCCCTAACACTGATATTACCAGCAGTAACCGTTCCGGTAACATTAAGATTTCCAAGATCATCCAATACCATTGTAGGTGTTGTATTGGATGTGCTTGAAATATTTCTAACTTTAATTGTTGACATTTTTTACCTCGTTAAATTAATTTGTATAATAACTATTTATACTATAGTCCAATAACAATCATCTGGAATCGTTACCGTTTTGTTATTTGCGACAGAAATTGGTCCTGCTGTCATATAGTTTTTAAAACTGGTTAGTGTATAATCATCGCTAATGATCTGATCATTTTCAATAAAAATCGAATCCGTTCCAGCACCCTTACCACCACCTAATCTCTTCCATCCATCAGAATCACGTCCTTCAAAATTTGTAGTTGTTGTATTATATCTAATTCTTCCCGCTGTGGTTCCAGAAGGTCTTTGTGCTGTTGTTCCTGATGGAAGTTTTAAATATCCGGTTCCAGTATGTGTGGTATTTGAAGTGACCGTCAAATTGCCGATGGTTGTATTTGCGATAGTAGCAACACCAATTGATGTAGTATCAATAATAGTAGTTCCTATCAAATCAGCATTGTTGATTGTGGTCGATCCAGTAAAATTGATCGTTCCTGTTGCCGTAAGATCTGTTGCTAATACATCAGCAAGAGTTGATCTTCCGGATACATACAATTTATTTAAATTTGTATTGGTAGTTGCGGTCAAATTTCCAGTTCTAATACTTACAAAATATGAATTCGCATTGGAATACATATCACCAAGGAAATAGGTATTGCCTCTGAAAATGGCAGTATTACCTAAATCCAATATAGTGTTTGATGTAAGCAAAAATGTTCCATTTGATTTTTCATAATATCCAGTATCAAGAACATTCAATCTAGCAACAGTTTGGTTAGTTACAATCATCCATTCGGAGAATGTATTACTGTAGGAAACTTGTCTTATGCTCATTAATTTTTACCTGTTAAATTATTTACAATTAATTGTTTTAATTCGTTTATATCCGACTTTAGGGAGGAAATTTCCGATTTAATACTATTTATTTCTTTTTTTTGTTCCAACATAATATTCTTTCTAAGTATATATTCATCTAGTTCATTCTTGTCCATATTAACTAGAGATAGATTGTCTAGATTTCTTATTATGTTGGTCCCTTTTATTTTTACAAATTCCATACACTTAAACTAGCGCAATTGCTCTAAATTCCTTAATCTTAGGAATAAATGTTGAATCGGAAGTTCTATAAACAAACTTAATAGCAAATTGAGAGAATGTTGTATATGCTTTTCCGTTAGATTTGCTCACATAACCAACTGCTGTATCGGCAGTATTATTTGATCCTGGGGCAGCAACATATTCATAAAGATCTGTCTTTTGTGAAGCATATTGTTTATTACCAGAAATCATTGTCATTAATTGCCAATCAGAATCATCAAATAGTTGCGTATCTTCTCTGTTTAATATCTTATAGTATACATATATATCTGTATTCACAGGTCTATATGCGGTAAAATAAACATTCAAATCAGAAGCATCAAATCCCGGTTCCAAAGTTACAGATTTTGAAATTTCTCTGAATAGGGAATTTCCACCTATACTTGATGTTTCTCCATGAATCGCAAGATTTGCTCCAGATCCAGTAGTTGATGTAATACTTATGCTTGATGATATAGTATTCGCATGGTTTCCAGTATCAGAAGAAATTGTAAATCCAGTAATACTTCCGGTTGAATCAACAGTAGGATAAGCAATTACATCTTCACCACCATTAATTGTATCCGCAAAACTTATACTGATCTGATCTGTATTTGAATATCCAGATCCTCCATTAATGATTGTAATATCTTTGGATGCCAATTCTAGATTATTGATTCTATACTTAACACCATATAATGTTAATCCAGCATCAGAAATAATTGGACTGATTTTAGAGTCTGTTGTATTTAATGTTGCTTGAACAACAAAAGAGTTGTTGCTGGCATGTTGTAGAACTCTAGGACCAGTGTTATCATCTAATGATGTATCATCATAACTTGCGGTTCCATATTTTCCTGGATGGAAACTTGTAAATGAACTTTCTTGAGCCGGAACCCCATTGGAGTATCTGGTTGACTTATATGCGTATGAAACCTTGGCACTATCAAATTCAAGATCGGTTGTTGTAACATTGAAAGCATCAATAACAACATCTGTTGAACTTGCGAAATATTGATTCGCATTGGCGATAGATGCCGTATTCGCAATATATGTTAGATAGTTATCAACAATACTTCTTTGTGGTAATTTTTCTGGAACGACATATTCAACGGAAACCGACCCAGTTTCAAATTCACATCTGTCTAATTCAAACATCAATGTTTGATTTTGGTCTGCCGTCCAAGTCAAAGAATTTTGAGATAGGAACAATCCACCAACAGAAGGAACCTGAGAAATCTTTAATGGATTTGTTGGGTTTTGATCAGTTGGTAAATTCTTAGCAGTTGATGGAATCGCAACATCTCCCAACTTACAAGCATATAAAGAATATTGCTTTGAGTTGGTCTTAATCATTATCGCATATAAAGTTTCCGCTTTAACATATACAGGAGCTGGAAATTCAAACTCAGTATACTTAGTAGAATCCAAAATATGTGGATCATCACCAGCAAGATTAATTTTATCTGGTGGTAATGTTACGATAGAGTGATCCAAAGTCTTTCCATCAGGATATCCATTTACAGTCCCCAATAAAGAAACAGTAATTGGAGAATTATGATCTGTTGGTTTTGTCTTGAAGAACAATTTGACAGACTTTATAAATGCCCCATTTGGATAATTTTCTCCAAACAACATAAATGTTTGACATAGAGGATCATAATAATACGGATTTTGCGGAGCAGGAAACTGTATAGGAGGAAACTCCGGTGGTTGTGGATCAACAATCGGCGGTGGTGGATCTATCGGTGGTGCCGGATCAACAATCGGCGGTGGTGGTTCCGGTGGCGGTTGTTGAGGAGGCGGTGGCGGAGCAATATATGTACTATAAAAATTAGTAACATTTGCCGATACCGATGATTGATCAACAGTTTTTAGATATTGGTTTTCGGTTTTTGTGAAAGTGAAGTTTGCCGAAGAAATATCCGGAGCAAAGTTTAAATTCTGCTTTTGAACACTTAATCCAGAAGCATAGAATGTTGCTTCCGCAGAGGTTGTTTCTGAACCAATATTACCATTAATTCTGTTATCAATTCTAAATATCTTTTGTCCAACATTGAATGTATTGTTTGGTAGATAGAAAATACCAGATATTGTTCCAGTATCATCAGTAACCATCTGTCCAGTATAATTTTTAATTGAATATACTGCGTTTACAACGGATGGAGATACTGTTGAAGAGTTACAATATGCCGTTCTTGTTACCCCATCATATCCTGTGATTGGATAATCCAATTGATAATCATCTAAAATAATATTTAATGTTTTCCCAATATATGCTCCATCAACTGATGATGCTAACTGAGAAAGTTTAACCGAATAGTTTGATGAACTTGCCGCTTGAATTCTTCCGGATCTATGGGTATAATATTGTAGACCAGCAGTTGCCGAAATTCCACTTACGGTTCCGTTCTTATCCAATCTTAAAGTATATAAATATCCATCATCTGTATATTTGCTTGCGTTAATATCCCAGACAACATCCAACATTTTAATTGTTGTGTTTGATTCGCTCAATTCTCCAGAATATCTAGAGTATAAAATCTTACCGACCGGAACGTAAGTGTCTCCAGATTTATATCCGATAATTTCCGAGTTATTAAATGCGTTTGATGTTGACGTTGTTACTGCTAGAGTATTTGTCAATCTAATTCTATCAGATACTCTCTTACCATCAAAATAACAATCAACTCCGGTACTCATCAAAATATCGGCAGCAACAAATTCAATTTCTTGTCCCCTAATATAAGGGTTGATAGAAACATCGGTTACAAATCCATTGTTGGTTTCATACTTATTGCCAAGATCTGTCCAATATCCAGAAACATCTTTTCTTTGTTGTGTTGTATCTGTAACTTTATAGTTTGTTGATGTTGTTGTTTGTGTGACACCAGAACCCCAATATCCATCTCTTGAAATAAAGGTTCCAACAATCCCTCTTAGATATGACAAATATGCTTGATCAGAATCTAAAGTGGTCGCATCTACAATATGCTTATAATCTTTTGATCCTAATGTTGATCCATCTGGAAGAGTATCTTGTCCATATACAGAGATAAAATTGATGATATCCTGGGATGACATTGTTGTTACAGCATTCCAGTTACCAGTAGCAACTGCTTTTGACAAACTTGTTGTTGTTCCTTCCGCAAATTTTTGCGATGAAGAAATTGTTTGCCAAGCACCAGTACTCAAATGGTTAATGACATCACTTTGTAGATATAATTGAGTATCCGGATTGACAATCAATAAATCTGGTAGTTTTGTTGTACTAACCCAATTATCCATAGGAGGATTTAGAATACATTGTCCTTGGGTATTGATAAAACTAAATGGATTTACATTAACAGTTCTTGTAGCAAAACTTTGGGTTGCGGCTGGAACCTTTGAATATTTCAATGTTACATAAGAATTGATTCCATCATAGTCTACCGAATATGGTAGGGCATTTCTATCAGCAGCTGTCAATTGATTAAAATTATTTAATGTGTCCGCTAGATATAACTTAAAGTTTTTAACATCATGAACTGGCAATAATTCTTGTTTGACTCCATTAACAGAGGCTGAATAATCTATTTTTGAAGTATCAGAAATTTTATATGTACTGAAATCATTAGTTAGAATTCCAGATTTAAATCTGTTGAGTCCATTAGCATCTGGAATTTGTAATCCTTTGGCACTTTGTTCTAGAATGCTGAGCGAACTGTAATATTCTAATCTACCAACTCTATCTTCTAATTTAGTAATATCTTCCATTCTCCATCTCTTATGATTGACATTTTCAATCTTAAGGGAAGATGTTGATAATGGAGAATTATCATTAGAAATAAACATGGTATATGGGTCATGTGTGACCCTTGCGATTGTTATTGCCCCATCTGGTTCTTTTGGTTCTTTTGGAATAACCGCAGAAATACCTTCAATCAAATTGATCTTATTATCTTTTGTTACAACAAGAAGATCCTTCCTTCCAAGATAATATTCATATGATAGTTCAAAATTAGTGTTGTCATATGGAGTATATACACCTCTTGTTACATCATCTGTATTATTTGTTCCAAGTTCAAAATCATAAACGGCATTTTTTCTTGCTGGTCTAAAATCCAAACAATCTCTTAAATTATATTCATTTCCTGCCTTGCTGATATAAGTAGGAATTCTGCTATATGATTCTGGTTTATTGGATACTGGAGAAACATAAGAGTCTACGCAGAAATATCCATCTCCCCCAGTTTGATTATAATAATTTAGAAGAACGATCAAATCACCAACTGGTCCGGATGCTCCAGCAAGCAATTTGATTGTTGCGTGATCATAATAAGCATCTCTTTGTCCAGTATCCAAAATATAATTTCTTGTCACATCATATTTTGGATTTGTTAGCATTGCTGCGTTTGCGGTTTCTCCAAAATTATCAATGATCTTAATGATATTCTTTACATCAGATACGAAAAGACTTTGCGAGTTAGCATTGAATTGATTTTTATATAGTGTAACCTGACCTCTTGGTAGATTAACAAAGGCAATATCATTATTTCCATCATTAACCGCAGTTCCAGAAAGCGCAAGAGCAGAAGTATCTGCCAAAATTAAATCTTTTCCTTTGATTGCTCTATGGGCAATATCTGTGGTATCTTCAACATTAATTTTGGCAACAACATTAATTGTTTTTCCAAGAATCTCTGCTCCAGATTTTGCGGTAATTCTGGCATTTGTTCCTGTTGAATCAATAACAATGCTTTCAATATTATCGCTTGCTGATAATACGGAACTTACTGATGATGTGGAATTAGTATAGAAAGTAAAGTTTGAATCAATATCAACTCCGGTTAATGTTACTCCAGAGGTATAATAACTTATATTATGCCCAAGACTTAATGGTAGAATTAATGTCAATGGAGTTCCAACACTGGTTGAAAATGCTTTCTCTCTAAATGTTTGCCAAGAAGTATATTTTGTTGATGTTATTGAATTGTCTTTAATATATGCTTCCCCAATTGGAACGATAAGTTCTTCTTTTTGAGCATCCGATAAGAAAGTCTTTCCAGTAGAAATTGTTGGGTTCTTACTTAGATTATTGACAAAACAATACTTTAATCTATCAGAAGTCCATAAACTATTAAAGTTTGATGAATCAAAAATTAATGAGAATGTATCTGAAATATTGATTTTATTTGGTAATTTTGTAGTTAATGTGGCAACTCCCCCAACATAACTAGCAATTTCAAATTTTGTTGCCCCAATTGATTGTAGATTGATAACACCTTTTACTCCATTATACAATCCATCAACCATTGGCATTGAATCTGGAAAGGCGATTTGAGAACCATCTTCACTCAAACTACCACAAACCAAATTCTGAATACTCTTAGTTTCAATATCAACCAAATAATTCTTGAAGATATAATTATCACTGGTTGTTCCAGAAACATATTCTACTGCTCTAATTTTAGCAGTTGCTGCTAATGTATTGGTAGAGAGTTCTGAAGAATTGTCAGTTTGATTAATATGAATTTCAACGGGTTCAAATAGAGAAGAATCAAAAAGTCCGTTGTTATTGCTAGTGTATAAGAAATTTCCTTGATCAATATAAACATTCTTATTGCTAATATGATTATTTGATCTTGCTTTATTACTAACAATATTTAATGTGCTTTGGTTTTCAACCAAATATCCCTTAACATATGCTTTACCAGGACCAACTTTTAGATAAAAAACATCATCATGATTTAAAATTTGATCAACAGAAAGTTTAAATCTGTTGATAACAAAATCACCATTAGTATCAAAAGTTCTTGTTGCTAGGTAATCATCAATTTCAGAATAAATTGTTCTATTAACTTTTTTTACTATAACGCCAGTATCTATAGTAATTAAATCAACAAAGAATTGGTCATCAGAAATATCATCTAATGGTTTTGTTACCAATGTTAAATTGATATTATATCTATCTGCTCCTGGTGCTTGGAAATTGGATGATCCCAATGCTGGATCTAATAGACTATAATCATCTTCCGAAGTAATAATATTTTCTTGAATTTCCAATCCAACTCTTACATTTGGAGTATTAGTATATTCTCCAATAGTAATGGTCTGTTTCTGAACACCAACAAAGAATCCATTGATATAGAAAACGCCATCATCAATAGAAGCAATTGAACTGTTTCCTCTATGCGGAATATATTCTGAATTTTCGGCAATAACTTTTGCGATTAAACCATCAGTAGAATATGTCTTAGAATAAATGTTGTCACCAGCAAAAAATTTTGTTCCAGAAAGATATCTTACGATTAAAGTTGGAGGATCAGTAATATTGCCAGATTGTGGGTTTAAATATTCAGGCTCATGAGTTGCTAAAACAATGGCAACAACCCCATTAGCACTATTTGTTGTTAGAGTTTTTCCCAAGAAGTCGGATGCTTTAATTTCAATATTATTTTGATTTACAACTTCTAATTTTACATATTCAACATTGAAATCTACGGTAACTTGCCCACCAGAAATTGGAGTATTTTTTGCGAAAATATGATCGCCAAATTTAGTAATTTGGTCTTGTAGAATAGTTTGGGATTGGGTTAACTCTCTTGCTTGGACGGGATACCCTGGTTTAAATAAAATTCTATGAAAATTTGAATTCGCATTAAAATCATCGTAATATGGTGCTAGTTTAATTTTATCTAAAGTTTCTGTAGACATATGTTATTTTTTTCCCTAATCCAAACTTTAATAGTTTATTACTAATCTGAACAATTCAGAATCATCTTCGCTTCGCGTGATTCCTATTCTATTTTCTATATATGAGATTTTACCAGAATTTATTATAATATCTGGAATAACCTCTTGTAAAACTGTTGCCGATGCCCCAGATGTTGCCCCATATATTGGGTAATCTTGTTGTATTATACCTAGTGTATTTATAACCTTTAAATCATCGTTTGCTGTAAAAGTCAAACAATTTGCTTTAAATGTTGTATTACCAACATCGGTTCCTTGATATACAATTTCATCTTTTAGGAAAGTTCCAGATTCATTAGCAATTAATATTTTTGTATCGACTTCATAGACAGAATTGTTTGCTGGTTTTGTTAAATCTTTTTGTGAATATGGATTGCTTATCAATCCTAATTGTCTATATGTAATATCAACTGGAATTTTATTACTTTCAGTTCCAATTACTTGACACGTTATCATAGCATTTCTACAACCAAATTCAGTCAATGGATCTGATCCATGTCCTCCAGGAGGAGAAATTGAGAACCAAACTCTTGCCCCATTACCTCCAAAAGCATTTGGGGTCAACTTAACATTTGCTGAGGTATAATTATTTCCTGGATTAATCATATAGATGTCAATAAGATTATTATTGGCATTCACATAGGTTGATGCGAAAGCATCCTGTCCATCTCCAGTAATAGTTACCGCAATTGTTCCAGTTCCATTTTGATAACCGCTTCCTTGGTTGATGACATTAATAACATCAATCTGTCCAAAACTAGCATTTGCCGAATATGTGGTATCTGTTTTTATGGAGATTGGCATCCAGTCCCGACTAAAGAATTTTTGCTTTTTACCTTGATCTATAGTATAGACATACTTCCATTTATATCCATCTTCTGTAATAATAACTTCTTCTTTATTAAAAGTACCAACATCAAAAACTGGTTCTTCCGAAGTTAGTTCCAAATATTTAATTGATCCACCGGAAACATAGACTGAACTCGCATTTCCTGTTGGAATTTTATACTTTTCATCATTGGCAATAATGATGGAAACATTTCCTTGTCGAGTAATTGCGGTTTTATAGATTCCATTAAAATTTGACGGGTTACAATCTTGAATTCTTATATACCGACCAGCTCCCAAATCAGGACCACTATGCGTAATATTAAGATAGCTATTTCCAGAATTTGTTATTGTTCCAATGATATAAGAATTTGAAGTTGTTTGTCCATTCCATAAACATTTAAATACTTGATCAAAACAATTTCTAACATAAAACTTTTTAATTAGTTTGCCATTTACATCCTTTGAAAAAAGATTTTCCTCATCAGAATAAGTATCATAAGAAGAGTTTGATTTCCAATCAATTCTTTCAATGACTGGAGAAACATCTGGAGTAGCAATCTTTTTTATGGCAAAAATATGTTTCTTTACTTGCTTGAAGTATTTTTGATTATTTTCTGGGATTGGGGGTTGAAATTCATTATCCCAATTCTTTAATGCGCTTAAAAACAGATATAAATTATTATCTGTATTATATTTTAAGTCCGAATTTGGTACTAGTGAATAATATAACTTTTCTACTTCTAAAGAAAAATAATTATCCGTTAATAATGAATTTGAAGTATTTGCTGTCATAAATTATTTTGGAATTTGAACCTTTACAAATTTTAGCGTTGTTGTTGAATTTGTTGGAGTTACTGATATAACAACATTTGCCCCTGCTATAGCAGCATTAAATGTACAAATTCTACTTGCTCCAGTATACATTATAGAATATTCGGAAAATGAAACCGAAGATCCATTACATAAAACTAGAAGTTCAGATGCTTGAGACTCTACTCCGGAAGATGCTTGGATTGTATATTTAGCAGTCCCAATAGATGCGGTTGGAAAATAATCTATTGGTTGGACCGCAATACTTGTTATGGTTTTATCAACATAGACTGGAAACCAAGCGATTGAACTTCTAACTACATTTATAGTAGTGTTTGCCAAATATTGACCAACTAGATTTATTACAGAAGTTGCTGGAGTCAATTCTGTTTTGGAAGTATCAGAATTAATAGAAACAAATTTTGTATTTCCAGTTAATGTATTCTGAACAGGTAAATCTATTAATTTAATTTGTGAATTAGCCATAGGTTATTTAAAATGTTGCTATCGTTGAACCAATATAAGTTTCGGCAAAATATGTGTTGCTCGCATAATCTTGTGTGTCCCAAGATAATATAAATCCATCTTCAGAATAATCTGAACCATCTTCAAGACTTCTGGTAGTACTAAATGCCAATAGTTCTGTTGTATTTATATCATCGCTCAACGCCTTTGTCATTGCGAATGTGGATTCAGTATCTTCAGCAGAAGCATAATCTGTTGTGATAGAAGGAACAATTCCATGATTAGGGAAGTAAATTATATCATTATTTTCAGTAACTAATGTTAAGACATCACTATTTACAGCACTATCATAATTCAATTGATATTCAAAAGATATATTATTAGCATCAAAATTATGAATTACGCTGATTAGTTGTTGGTTAATACTATTACCAGATGGGTTGATGTCTCCTTCACAATATATTGTGGCATATTGATTGGTTAGGACTTTAACATCAGTAACCTTTATATAAATGTTATTTGATAGAGTTATTAAATCTCCAATTCGGATAATATCATTTATCTTAGCATTAGGATCACTATATGCTCCACCATTTACAAAATCAAATACTTCAGTAATCTTCTCTACAATAATTGTATTAGATGTTGCGTATCCCAAAGCAACATTTGGATAATATAGTCTTTCACAATCTTCTATTGTAATAGTACTATTAGAATCATCTACACTAACAATCTTGGAGAAAACATTTACAAGTTCTCTTGGGGTGTTTTGACTTATTACTATATTGTCAGAAGTGTCCAGTGCGTAAGATAATGGCAATCCATTAGTTTTAACTGTATCGGAAATATTTCCTACTACTTCACCATCACCCAAGATGCTATTGACTCGCAATATTGCTCCAGACCCGAAAGAAGTATTGATTACAATGCTTGGTAAAGCATCATTACTATATCCAAATCCACCAAGAGAAGAAATATTACTATTGTCAGTATAATATTCAACTTTGGTAATTTTTCCATCAACATCAACATCCGTAATTTGAGCATATGCCATAGAACCAAGTCCTCCAAAGAAACTTAAAGTTTCATATGGAAGGTAGTTTCTACCCCCACTTACAATTTCAATTGGACCTAGAATACCCAAATAAGATAATTCTGAAGTATTATATTCAATATCATATATTGAATGTGCCTTTACAGATGGGTTGTTTGTTGTAAGATTTTTTGCTCTTATTTCTTTGATTGGATATGTTTGAATATCAAAGAATGTTAGGGCATTTATTAGTGTTGTATTGGCATTAGCTAGGATATTGTTGGCAAATGATAAAATTGTATTTCCAATTACAAGATCTCTCTTTAGTCCAATAACATCTTTTGAAAGCAATGTTGCTTCAACTGGTTTGGTTTCATCGACAGAATAAATCTCAGCATATGCTCCATTTGAACAATTGACCCCAGAGAAAGAAATTGAACTATTCCCATTTGAGTATGTTCTGAATCCATACCCACCATTAATAACTTCTAGATTATAGATTGGTTGAGCATCAATTTCAGAATATCTGGAAGTTACGCTCGCAGAATTGGCAGTTATTCCAGTAATTGTTCGAACGTTAGCATTAGCAATAATTGAATTTGAAGATACTATATCAATAGAAACATTTATTGAGTGATAATTTTCTTTATAATCAACATAATTTTCAATTTTTACTACACTAGTTGATGAATTTGCTAAAGATATTGGATCAGAGACAACTGATATCTTTTCACCATCTCCAAGAATATTTTCAACAGTTAATATTGCTCCAATACCAAATTCCGAATTCGCAGTTAGTGTTGGAAGATTTTCTTCTCTATATCCTAACCCTCCAAGATTATATTCATATTGCCCATTTGGATCATATGTATAATCAACAGTTAGAATTGCTCCGTTAGCATCAACACTGGATATGTTGGCATATGCTCCAAACCCATCCCCTCCAGTAAAAATAATATTATCATTTGCTTGATAATCAGATCCACCGGATACTACTTTAATTTTTCCTAATATTCCAAGATTGGATAGTACGGATTGACTGCCAACTTCATTGTCATACAGTGAAAAGGCATCAACTTCAATAAAATCAGTATAGTAATCAGAAGGAGTGTTTAGGACCGCATTAGAGATTGGACTAGTATTAAATTGAATGAAAGAGAATACATTTGCTAATGTTTGATTATTGGCATTTGCTGTTGGATTATGTAAAAAGTTTAATGCCGTATTTCCAATAGTCTGATTTCCATGTGCCCCAATTATATCAGTTACAATTAAATCTGCTAATGAAATGTTTGCTGTATTTGGATCAATGCTTGATATATACCCAGATGAATTTGCTCCCCCCCTTAAAAAAACAATTTCACTGTTTGGATCTACTCTAAATCCTTCTCCACTAGCATTGACCTCAAATTTTAATTTGGGCATCTTGGACCTAATGTCCATATATGATATAATAGAAGGATTATATAAACTTCTTGATAGATTTCTTCTATGATATTCCGTATTATATAATCCGGAGTTTAATTTTTGAGGTTTTTGTGGGAGAACATTGGTCCCCAAAACTCTAGTTCCAGCAGGATGTAATAAATTATATAATACTTCTTTATAATTACTGAATGATTTTTCTACTTGTAAGAAATATGAATAGTAATTATATACATCACTTTCAATTCTACAAGAAGAGCTTGGTTGTCCGGATTCATCGAGGAAACTACCTTTGCCAAAAATTAATCCAGAGATGAAATTGGAAGTTGCCTTTGCTTTTCCATTACCATAAATTTTGACTCCATTGGTAAATCCATTGGAGTTATATGTTGTTCTTATTGTATAATTATAAAGTTTATCATTAGCATCAACTTTATCAATTGAAATACTTAGAGATCCATTCGCAGTTCCCTTATACTCATATACTCTGAGTGTATAATATGGGGTTCCTGGTGGAGAATCCGCATTTAAAGTAAATGAATCAACAAATGCCTTAAATGTTGAGTTGTAATAATCTCCCTGATAAACCAAAGATCCTTTCTTTGGAACATCAACTAAATTTAATCCTGTAATAACAATGTCTTGGGTAGTTAAAGAAACTGAAGGATTTTCCCTATAATTCTCACCAGCACTTATAACATTTACTGATTTAACCCCACCAATAGGATATGCGTTGGCAAAGAGAGATTCACCATCACCTAAGACAGATTCAACATATAACTCTGCACCCAATCCTGTTGTGGAGTCAATATATAATTTTGGAAGAGAATCGTTTGAATATCCAAATCCTCCGAGACTGGTAACATCATCCCCAGTATAATATTCTGCTGCTAATATTGAACCTCTTCCATCAACAGAAGAAATTTTAGCAAAGGCAAATGCTCCAAATCCTCCAACAAATTGAATTTCATCCCCAATTTTATATTCCTTACCTTTATTTCTAATCTTGATTGGTCCTAATATTCCCAAATCAAAAAGATTAGATTTGAATGTATTTTCAGTATCATATAATGATTCAACATTCAGATTAAACTTTTCATCATATCCTGATCCAGGATTTGCTATATTGAATGTTGAAAGTGGAAAAGTATTATACTCTTGGAAAGTTAATACATCTAATAATTTAGTATCAATATTAGCGGATTGATTGTTAGCAAAACCAAAAGATGGACTGCTTAAAAGAATATCCTTTTTAGAATCAATAACATCTTTTGAAACAAATCTTGTAAAAAATGGAGAATCAGTTTTTAATTCACTAATTATAATGTTCCCGTTTGATCCATTAGCAGTTAGCAAATTAACAGGAGAATAGTCCCTTCTGAATCCACATGATGGATTGGTAACAATAACTTCTTTTATTTCCCCATTATAAATTGAGGATACATTAGCGGTTGCTTCTAAATGATTTCCAGAATAATCAACCCCACCATAAAATATTGCTGGATCTCCGACCTTATAATTTTTTCCTAGATTGTTAGGATCAACAGTTACGGATTTAATATTTCCTATGATGGTTGCTTCCAATGTTGAACCATCAATAACAATTTCATGTAGTTGATCATCAACTATTTTGGCAGTTTCACCTGGATAAAAATTTGTACCAAAATCAGAAAGGAAGATTTCAATGGAATTATTTGATACTTGGGATCTTTCAATTTTGGCACTAGATTTTGATTCTGTTCCAAAAATTTTATAATTATCAACATATAAGAATCTTGGATCAAGGGTCTTTAATTGAATACTTTTTGGTTGAATCCATTTACCATCTGATGATAAAAGAATAAAATCACTAGCATCATAGATATCACAATCAGAATCAAATAATGCTCTGAATAAAAACTTAAATGATGCTGGGGTAGATTTTCTTTGATAGAGTTCTCTAGCAACCTTAACCAGTTCTCTTTTGCTGGTTAATGATTCTTTTGGAAAGTATTGAAGAAATTCATTAAAGAAATACTCCTCAAACTCTGTTATTGTATTGTCAATATCGGCATAGTTGAGAAGATTTTTCGATCTTTCTTCAGGATTACCAGTTGTTTCCAACCACTGGTAATATGCCTCTACAAACTGTATGAAAGTTTGATAGTCAGAATCATCCCTAATGAAACCAGGGAATTGAGATATTAACGCTAGAGAATCTTTAAAATTATCTGGAATCATTTAGTTATAATATTAATTGATACTGCCGTTGGATCGTTCTGATCTAAAGTTAATAATTTGTTTCTCTCAGAATATACTATATTAGTATCTGGAATAACATTAATTTTTAGTTGCCCAGAATTATTATTTATTGAGTATGGTTTAAAGTCAATTAAATTAATAACCCCAGAATAATAATCAACAGTTCCAGATTTTGGATTTAGAACATATTTGATTCCATTATTATAATAATAAGTTCTTAGATCCCCATATCTACCTTGAAGAATTGCTTTTGCTGCCCCAAGTATTCCTCCTCCACCATCAGAATCAATTTGGACTATCGCTTGAGTATATCCTTCTCCTGGATTATCAATAATAATTTCTTTGATCTTACCATTGACTATGGACGCATGTGCAGTTGCGTTTTTACCATCCCCAACAATTTTAATAATTGGAGTTTTGGTATAATTCGTTCCAGGATTTAATACTACAATTGAATCAATGCTCGTTGAAGATGCTGGAACTTCTTCAATATAAACATCTTTTCTTAAAATAAATCCTCCGGTTGTAGATATATTATTTATATCCAACATTTGGAAACTATCTGATGTTGATATGGATTTACCAAAGAAATCTCTTTTAATTGGTATTCCAAAATCCATAACATATGAAATTGATGTGTTGGTTGTTGGAGATATTCTTTTTTGTAATTTTATCTTCTGTTCATTTGTGATGATTGATTGATCCGAAGAATTAATTGTGGTAATTAAATCGGGAATTATCAAGGTTGATTCAAATGAATTTAAATTATTTGCCGAATATGCTTTAACAGAATTCATTATGGTAGTTCTTATATCATTCTCTGTTAGAGTAGTTTTTGTTGGATCTAACAAAACAGTACTCTCAATTGTTAAGAATGTATAATCAACATCAACTATATCAACATCAATAGTGACAACATTAATTGGTTTTACTATAGTTTCTTTAATCAGATTCTTTTGATTTTCCGTTACCGAATATCCGCCTTTTGGTTTCACAGAAATGAAAACTTTACCATAAACTGGAGGTTGATTATCATCCCCTCTCCAAACATTGACGGCATCCAACGGAAATGCTTCGGAATTCTTTTTTATCAATGCTATATAATCATTGACTGTAACTGCTCTTCCTTGTGCCGAAAATACTTTAGGTGCCGTATATCTGATAGAATCAATATCTTCTTTTGATCTTCCCAAATGTGCAGGAACTGTGGTTATAATATCAATTGTATCATATGATGCTATAGTATCAACCGGAACAAACGATGAAGCATAATTCGCATCAGATCCAGATGATGTTAGATATTTGACTTTAACCAAATTACCATCAAATAGTGACTTTCCAATGATACCATTACCAAAATACATTTCATAATTTCCATCAAGAGATTCTTGAATAAAATATACTTCGGAATTTCCATCTAATAATAATTTATCATCAACCTTATTAAATACTGTAGATTCATAATTAGTTGTTGATGTCTGAACAACAACTTCTAATGTTTCAAGATCAATATTAGCATCAGGAATTTTAAATCTATTTTCAAAATTTGTTGTTGCTGAATATACAAAGGTATATGAAATTGGTTCGCCACTTTTCAATTCAACATCCTGAAGGACTATATGTCCTGTTGAATTCGCATTTACCAAATAATCTTTTGTTGTTACGAAAGTATAGTTAGCATTATCAAGTTTTTCAGAAAGAAACTTTGTATATTTTGGAAGATAAAAAGCAGATCCAGTTAAACCATCAGCTCTGATATCAACCACTGCTGTCGGACATGATGTTGATAATGGAGTATATCCAAGAAGTTTGGATCGAGATACCACAGAACTTCTTCTTGTGGCAGTATCGAGGAACATTTCATTACCAACCATATTCAAATAGAATGAATTATAGTGGGTATTATAAGCAAGGATATCCATTAATATTGAAAGAACGCTTCCAGTATAAGAAGCATCTTTTAGAATATTTTGTCCCTGTAGATAGGTAATCAGATTACTTTTAATCTGATCAAAATCTGTTCCCGCAAGTTGTATATTTGAGTTTGATCCGCTCATTTAGTTTCCTATCGTATTCTTTCTAAAAGTAAATCTACACTGACTGGAGTAGTTGAATTCTCTAAATAAAATTGAACTGTTGCTGTCAAAGAATTTTCATCAGGATTGCTTTTAACATTAACTGTCAAATTTGAAACTCTTGGTTCAAAAGCAGTTATGACATCATATATTTCTCTTTGAACTATGTTTGCTGTTATTGATGTCATTGGTTCAAATAACATCTTTGAAACATTTGATCCTATTTCAGATTGAAACAATCTTTCATAATGGTTTGTTAATACCAAATTCTTAACTGAGCGAATTACTGCCTTTTCATTAATACTCAAGACCAAATCCTTCTTTGAAGGATGGATCTTAAACATTAAATCTAAATCTGAATGGAATGTTTGTGTTTTCATTATACTATTTATTAGTAGTGATAACCTATGTCGTCGGTATGAATACCCTTTGTGGTATGCTTGAGCATTTGAATGTCTTCAAGAATTTCAGTAACCGCCTTATTATGAATCATTTTTGTTTTGGCAGTAATATAGACATTTTTTTCTCCAGTGAGATATAAATCATTTGCGGCATACAATCTAACATCACCATTTGGTTTCAATTCCAAAAAACTTCCGGTTCTATGGAGAAGAGTAATTCTTTCTGCTCCTGGACTATCATCATAATCAATATAATGTCCAGATTCTGTCATAACGGAACAATTATATGGATATTTCGCAGCATAAAATGGTTTTTCTGATGCTACAATTTGACCATTAGCGGATGCTCCACCTAATGGGGTTTTGTCTATATTTTCATTTCTTGCCAACCTAGATGTTGTTGGTTCATCCAAATCTTTTTCATTTGGATATCTTGTTGGTTTTCCCAAATGAACTGGAATAGGTCTTTGCTTTACATCATCATCATCACCTGGATCAGAAAATCCTTCAGTTTTTGGATATATTTTTCCAGGGATCGCCGGAATAACTCCAAAATAGAATGGAAATTGTCCATCTTCACCATCCATAAAAAATCCAAAAACATTTTCTCCTTCTTTTGGAACATGAGTTGTTTGATATACATTGGCAGCAAATGCCGGATGTGCCCAAAGCAATTCATCCGAGGGAATATTTTTTTTGCTTTCTGTATGCCATCCAAAACAACGAACTTGAACTCTTCCTAGTTTTAATGGATCTTTTCTTCCTTCAACAATTCCTGTCCACCAGACAAATCCATCTAACCCTGGAAAATTCTTTTTATTTTTCATCGCACTCATAATATTTTCCCTTATAGACTTGGTGGGTGATAACTATCTTTAACAAGTTCCAAAACAGTATTAAATTCATTTTCTTGATTTAAAATATGTCTTAGAGCAGAAATTACATAATATCCAGACAAATATTGATCTTCCAAATTTCCAGCAGTAGGATCTAATCCTTTTGAAGTTTTTGTTAGTGTAACTTTAATTATCAATCCAGCAGAAATATATGGATCTCCAGGAATCATCAATTTCAATCTGTTATGTCCCAATAGTGCCATTTGAGCATATCTATATGGGACTGTGTTTTCAACATAGTTTGCCGATATATTTGGAACTTTAGATTTAATATATTTGCTATCTTTTTGATTTGTTGTTGAAGGATAGATCTTGATAGTTGATTCTAAACTCCCAGCAACTTCTTTGTTTGTTGGTTCAAATGCTGGGACTGCGTTAAATTTTTTATTTTTATAAAAATCATATTGACCATTAAGATGTTTCCAATAATCATTATAATTAAAATCAGCATTTTCGTGCATTCTTCTGACATGATCCAGAGCAATCATTCTATTCGCATACATTCCTCTTTGTGAAGATTCCATAGTATCATAAGAATTCATAACTTCAAAGGAAATTATTTGCTCATACTGACTGTATTGAGGACTTGAATATTCAATATTTTTTGTCCCATACCAATATCCACCAGAGTCTAGTCTATTACTATTTGAATCTATTAGTGGATTCTGATACACATATTTTTCTTTATTATAAAGTCTAAATAAAATAGTATTGAAAAAATAAGCATCCCTATTTTGCCAAAACAAATATTGAGCCCCATTCTTCAAATTCCCTGGCAATACATTACTAATTGCTTGGGTACAGAGCCAATTGATTGCTTCAAAAGGTCTTAGTTTTGGAATAACAATATCTCTAGTTCCAAATGTTTCTTCAATTCCAACTTGAGATGGTAAAGTAACATTTCCATTCTTATCTTTTACATCTTCAACTCTTAAATTCAAATACGTTTTACAGATATCTTTAATGATATCTGATATTTTCATTTGTTTATATGACTTGCTGATTTTTGTTTGTTCGGATAACATTAAAGTATCCGAACAAAATTGAATGGTGAAGTTTTCGTTCGTATCATTCCCCAATTTTCTACTTTTAATATTAAAAATTCTATATTTAATTGTTTCAAGTTTTTTTGACCCATTGGCACCACCAACCTCATGTTTACCAAGGGGAATTCCTCTTCCAGATGCCTTAGAATCTTCTGAGTTTGGTTTATCAATAACCAATTCTAAAATCTCATTGCCAGTCCACTTCAACTTATTTTGAAATGCTGATGAGTCGCTTATCATTAGCGATCCAGAAACGAAATTGGAAAATATATCTTCAAAATAACTATATTCAACAACAGCATTTTTGAAATCTAATTTTTCTCCAGTTGATGATGTTATTGTACACTCTTCAACTCTTAACCCAACAACAGATTGATTTTGTAAAGAACTGCTCATATTATATCAAATTTAATATTTCTTGTCTTGCTTGTGAAATGTAATCTTTTTTCAATATTCTTATTAATCTTTTTGATTCATTAACTTCATATTCTCTATCAAAATAAGTTACTTCGGGATACCTTCTACTAACAATATATGTTAATTGTTCCCCATCTCCAGTTGTAATGTTACTTCTACTGGGATTACTATCTTCATACAAATTAGCATATGTATCGGCATCAACAACATAATAATTATCTTGTGTTGGAGTAAATTGGTTACTTCTAGAATATATACTAACTCTTTTTTGATACCTATAAATAGGATCTAAATTATTAAGAGCGTATGTATATCCATCCATATAATTTATTACAGAACCAACAAATCCAGATCCAGTTCCCCCAAGATATGTATTGGATACAGAAAATGTGGTATTAGAGTCATAATTGGTTCCACCTCTAAAAACAGAAATATTTGAAACAGTATTTGAACTTACTGTTATATTAACTTTAATTTCAGTTCCTACTGTGGATATAGAAGTTGGATTTGACACATTCAATGGAACATCTTGATATATTCCATTAACATATCCAGAACCTCCAGAATTTATTCTGACAGTCTTAACTCCATTTCTGTTGCTATATTTATCGGCAATATATTGTTTAAAGATACTCTCACTCATTGGAAAATCAAACGTATGATCAAAAATATTATTGGTCAATAATATTATCCAATGTAATCTTTCATCATTATAATATTTTTTGGCAATATGTTCTGGTTTGTCGTGATCTTGATAATTATAATTATAATATAATCTATCATCATTCAACCAAGTATTTCGTATCTTGATTCTTAATGATAGATCGGTGAGAAGGCGATTTTCAAAATCTACTGTTGGAAAATATGAAAAAAAACTTGGCATTATTAATATCCTTTCTCAATATCAGATTTTTGAATTAGATCGGTTTCTTGGAAAGTTAAAACCATTCTCGTTTGTACTGGCATACCATCTTTATATGTTGACCAACCATACGGCGCATAATCTAAAGTATAATTTCTAAGTACGCAAGTTTTTATTTGATGAATGTTTGTATTCCTTTGTCCTTTGTGGATAAATTCTATATCAAATGTTGACGGAGCAATAAAGAATGCACCAGCAAAAAAATTTGCTTCTGGGTGAGAATGAAATCTAAATGCTCTTATGATATTTTTAACAGAGTTTGATTCATCCTCATTTCTTGGAGTAAAATAGAATTCATATTGAAAGGTTCTTGGATCAATACCTCTAAAAAGAACTAATAACTGTGGATTCATTGCGAATCCAGCAATACTACCAACGTTCTTACCAAAAGTATCAACGCCAACAGCAGCCTTACCAATAGCGGTAGATACAGACCTTAGAGCGTTCATTGCCTTTGCTTTCAAACTGCTACTACCAGAAGAAATTCCAGCTCCCTTAGAATTTGTTGCTCCCTTTGACATTTTTTCACCAAGTTGTAATAGACTTGAATTTTCCCATTCAATACTTTGAGATGTCTGCATAGTATCAGGAATATATAAAGAAATTGCTTGACTAATTCTATCATATGCCATTCTTTGTGCTGCGGTCCCCCAACTAGTTGTTGGACTTCCATTTTCATCTAAAGCAACATATGTTGATGGTGCCCCACCATATGTGAAAGATGTTCCCTTATAATAGTCGCTTGCTCTATGAACATTTATATAAAAATTTATATAATGTCCTTGGAAGATATCATGTCCGATATCTTGTGGATATTTCAAACTAGTAAAATCATACGGGGCAGTTAGATATGGAAATGGTAAATTTCCAGTTAATTCTGCTAGTGGGGGAGTACCTGGAATAGTTGGTTGTGCCATAAAATTTTAATAAAAAATGGAATAAATACTTATTATTTATATCATTTTTTGGAGTAGTTTTGGCAGGTCACAAATATAAACAAGGAATTTATATTCCAAAAAATCCTCAAAAATATAGAGGAGATGTCAGCAATATAATATTTAGATCTTCTTGGGAAAAAAGGGTACAGATATGGTTGGATCAAAATGAAAATGTTATTGAGTGGTCATCAGAAGAACACGTTGTTCCATATATATCTCCTGTTGATAATAAACACCATAGATATTTTTTAGATTTCTATGCTAAAGTTAGAAAAATGGATGGGACTATTGCTGAATATTTAATTGAAGTAAAACCATACGCTCAGACACAATCTCCGATTCCAAAATCAAGAGTAACAAAAAATTATATTAATGAAGTTTGTACTTGGGGTGTAAATTCTGCCAAATGGAAAGCGGCGCAAGAATTTTGTAAGAAACGTGGTTGGGAATTTAAGATTCTAACCGAGAATGAACTTTTCGGCAAAAAACCAAAGAATAAATAGTACATGGAATTTAAAAGCACAAAAGATTATTCTCAATATCATACTGTAGAATATCCAGAAGGATCGGGAAAACAATATATCTTTGATCCTTATAATTTTGGATATGGGTCTTGGGCAGTATTGACTCCCCAAGGAAAACCTGGAAAATACTTAGAGAAATCTTTACAAGCAGAATTAAATGAATTTTTCTTTAGTAGAGAAGAACTACCAAGTTTATATGAGAGATTCACTTCAGCAAGTAAAGAAGAGAGAGAAAGATTAAAAGATATTTCTATTGGATGGTTACAATTAAAAATAAAGGCAACACAAGCAAACAATTTACTTCCCAGAAATACAAAAGAAAGAACTAAACAATTTGTTCCTGGGGGAATGTATTTTTTTGTGTATGATGCCAAACATAAAAATACCTTACCAGTATGGGATAAGTTTCCATTGGTCATTGTTTTGGATAAGACTACAGATGGTTTCTTGGGATTAAATCTTCACTATTTACAGGGACTCAATAGAGTAAGATTTTTATCACATTTGTTAAGTGATTTATCTGTATATAATAGGGCATCCGATATTTTAAGACTTCAAATAACCTATAACACATTAAAATATACTAACCAATATAAGGATTATAAAGTGTGTATAAAAAAATATTTAACGGACCATTTAAGATCAAAAGTCTTGCCGATTGAATCGCATGAATGGAATTATGCTGCAATATTGCCCATAGAAAAATTTCAATATAAAAAGTAATACCAATGTCAAATATATCAACCTTTATCTCTTCGTTTAATAATACAGAACTATCAAGAGCATACAACTTTACTGTTGATATTGGGGTTCCTGGAGGAGTATTAAATCTTATCAATAATTTTATAAGTACAGATCCAACTTCTGCTGAACTAAAAGATGCTTGGTCTGGAGTTGGTTTGGGAAGTACTTTATCTTTGAGATGCGATTCCGCAGAATTACCTGGAAGAACATTTGCTATCGTTGAACAAAAAACATACGGTCCAGTTAATAAATTTCCAGTACAAAACGCATATGATCAAATAACACTTTCATTTTTATGTTCTGATGATATGCGAGAAAAGGTATTTTTTGATGCTTGGTTAAGTTTTATTTCCGCAAATTACTATTCCGCAATTCCTGGTATTGGAGAATCGTTTGGAAGACTTGCGTTTGACTTTGAATATAAAGATAATTATGCGACAAATATAACAGTAACCCAAAAAACATTAGATGGTAGAGATGCCTACAAATCCATTCTAAAAGAAGCATTCCCAATTAGCGTAAATGCTATGCCATTGTCTTGGGAGGCACAAAATACAATTAACAAACTTTCAGTGACATTTGCGTTTCGTTATTTTACTGATAATATGTTTAAAAATATAACATTACAAGTCCCATTTATATAAAATTTTGAAATAACCATTGAGGAAAATTGAATGAATTTACCATTGATACAAACTCCAGTATATGAAGTTTTTCTTCCGATATTGAAAGAAAATATTAAGTTTAGACCATTTCTTGTTAAAGAACAAAAGATTCTTATGATTGCGATTCAATCTGATGAAAAAGATTTTGCCAATGAAAATCTGAAACAGATCATAAAAAACTGTTGTATATCAGAAATTGACATTGAAGAATTATCTTCCTTGGATCTTGAATTTTTCTTCTTACATTTAAGAGCAAGATCAATTGGAGAAGTTGTTGAAGCAAAATATAGATGTGAAAATAAAATATCAGATGGAGAAAGTTGTAAAAATTTAATGCCAGTTAATATCAATTTATTGGATATTGACGTTAATCTAAAAGATTATAATGATACTATAAAGATAAATGATCAAGTTGGAATTAAATTCAAATATCCAAATTTCAAAACTATTGAGAAGTTGAATGGTGATAATAACATCATTGATAAAACTTTTGATGCTATTATTGATTGTATAGATTATATTTTTGATGATAGCAATTTCTATTATCCAAAAGAAGCAACGCATCAAGAAATGATAGATTTTATCGAATCCCTTAGTGTTGAACAATTTAAACTTATAGAAGAGTATTTCGCAAAACTCCCAAAGGTTTCGCAAGAGTTGAAAGTAACTTGCTCAAAGTGTGGACACAAGCACTCCATAACACTAGAGGGCATTCAAAATTTTTTAGACTAACCCTTGGTAATGATAATCTTGGTAATTACTATAAGATTAATTTTGTTTTAATGCAGCATCACAAATATAGTTTAACAGAGATTGAGACTATGTTACCTTGGGAAAGAGACATTTATATTTCACAGTTGGAAAAATATATTCAAGACGAAAATGATAGAATTAATAATCATTAAAATAGGATACTAAAATGGCAGATTCGGGAATTGCTAAAATAGCAGACACATTAAGAAACCAAAATTCTGGTGGATTTCGTATGGCTCAACCAGCACAACCTCCAGTACAAAATATTACTGTTGTTCAGCAAGGTTCCCAATCTGTCCAAACTGGGACTACTGATGGGGATAAACAAATTGTCAGAGCATTAACTGACATATATTCTATCTTACAAACACAATTAAATTTTGAAAGACAAGCACACCAAGAAGATAATTTAAAACAAGCATTGGTACCAAAAGAATTCCAAACTGAAATGGATTCTTCGGCAATAAGAGAATCCAACGCACTGAGTAGTATTGATGAAAATATCAAAAAATTATTAGATAAAGATTTTCGAGGATGTTCATCAGGACTTGGAGATGTTGCTGGAGCTGCAGCAGGAATGATGGGGTTGGGAAAAGCACTAAAATCAATTATTCCTATTTTGGGAACATTTGGAACAGTTCTCGCTGGATATTCTGGAGTTTCTGGAGGATTTGCTGGGAGTGTTGCCGCTGGAGCTCTCAGAGGAGGAATTCCTGGGGCAATTGTTGGTGGATTGGGGTGGGCTGGTGGAAGAATAGTTGGAAGAAAAAAAGATTCAGATCCAAGACTTGGAAAATGGGATGATGTTGGAAAACCCGGTTCAAAAATAAGAACTTCTGTTGATGATGGGACAAAGGCACTCTTAGACAGAATAACACAAGGAGAAGGAACCTCTGATGAAAGGGCGAAAAAAAGTGGATTTGAGTCTGGATATGATGTTCCTTATGGTTTTGGTAAATATGGCAAACCAGAAAAACCACTATCTGAAATGACAGTTGGTGAAGTTAAAGAATTTCAAAAAAAACAAATTGCTGCGACTAGAGGAAAAATTCCAGGGACAAATCAAGGAACTGGGGCAGTTGGAAAATATCAAGTTGTTCAGGGAACTCTTGCGGCACAACAAAAGGAGTTAGGATTTTCTGATGAAGATAAATTTACTCCAGAATTACAAGACAAAATAGGAAGAAGTTTGCTTGAAGGTAGAGGATACTCTAAGTTTAGATCTGGGAAAATTTCAGGAAAGCAATTCCAATCAAATTTATCTCAGGAGTGGGCGTCAATTGCCGATCCAAATACTGGAAGATCTAGATATGGACAATCAACTGGAACATCTTCCGAACAAATTTCACAAGCAATCGCATATTCAAAAGAGCATAGAGAAGAACAACCAAAAGAGCAACAACCAAAAGAAGGAGAATCTGTAACAAGATTAGCAACGGCAGCAGAAGCAGAAAATACAAATTCGGAACCTTCTACATGGAGTAAATTGAAAACTTGGGCAACAAAACCTTTATGGGGAGATGGGTCAGAAGAACCAGTAAAGACAGCAACAAAAGAATCTCAAGTTCCAGAAGGTGGAAAATATGCTGAAGAAGAGTCCGAAATGGAAGAATCGAATGAACCAATTCTAACAGAAGACGGACAAGCACAAAAGTTAACAAAAGAATCTTCTGATGGGGGATATAATGATTATTTCCAACAAATGGTTTCTTTATTATCTACAATAGCAGAAAAAGTTGGAGGAGATAAAAAGGAAGAAAATACGGAAGAAGAGGACGAAGAAGAAGAAACTTCCGAAACTGCTCAAAGAGAAGATGGGACTCAGCAAGAACCCCAATTGACAGCAAAAAAAGAATCTTCCGCGACACAACAACAAGCATCTCCAAATTTAGTTAATTTGGGAGTAACTCCAATGACCCAACAATCAATGAATCCTATGGGAGCATTACAAGGAGTTTTGTCTACCGCTCAACAAGGTATGATGATGGGACAAATGTTTGGTGGTATGGGTGGAGGCGGTATGGGTGGAATAGGCGGGGCAATGTCTGGTATTGGAATGGCAGGATCTGCTATTGGATCTGCTGGATCAATATTGGGAGCATTAGGTCAAACATCTCCAATGCTATCTGGTGCTGGCAACCCTATGGGAAGTGTTATGGGAACTCTTGGTAGCACTTCCGGTATTATGTCTGGAATCCAAGGCATTCAAAATATGGGAAGAGGAGGTATGGGTGGAGGAATGGGAGTTACCCAAGGCATATTAGGTATGGGACAATCTGTTCTTGGTTCTGTTCAAGGATTAGGACAAGGAATCGGAAATGCTTTTGGGGGATTGTTTGGACCAACACAAAGTAAAGTTGGTACAATTGTTGATGGAAAACCTGTCTATGGGGAAAATCAAATCAACAAATCAATGTCAACCAAACCTGTAGAAGAGGTTTCTCCAAATAAAAATAAAGTTGGACAAAGTTTGAATATTGATGCTCAAGTAAAACAGATATCTGAGATTGATCGTAAAATGAATGATCCAAATCAACCAATTGATACTAGAAGCGATCAACAAAGAGTTACTGAAGGTATTGATGCTGTATCAAAAGCAGAGCAAGAGATAAAGGCAAATCAAAATAAAGTTGGGCAAAGTTTGACATCTAGTCCAAATGTTAGTTCTTTGGGAGTTGGATCTGATTCTTCAGCAATCAACGCAAAGTATTCAATGGTTCAAGAAACTCCAAGCACTGGAGCAAAACTTGAAGGATTGACAACTACAGTTGCTTCGGCAAAAGAAGAAAGAATGGTTCCACAAGAATCACAACCAACTATTATTAATAATGGGGGAGGGGGACAATCCCAACCAGCTGGAGGTGGTTCTGGAACTCCAACACCAGACGGTGTTATGGGTATTGATATTGGAGTCAGAACAGACGAACCAACATTACTCAGGGCACAGTATGGTTCAATTAGAACAGTATAAAAAAAGGGGGCAATTGCCCCCTTTATCAAAAATGAATAATTAATTATTCATCTTCTAGGAGTTTGGAGAAATAATCCAAATCGCCATCTTCTTCATCAGAAGATCCACCGAATACAGATTCAATTTCATTTTCCTTATTTTCAATCTTCTGTGACTTTACAGCTTCCATAGTGTTTGAACGGGAAATATTAGCAGAAGTTACACCAAGAACCTTATCTAACTTAGTCTTTAATTCATCATAAGACTTAAAGTTCTTTGGATCAATAACATCCTTCAAAGAATGTTCTGACTTCCAAACCGTTTCCAATTCATCATCAGAATCCTTTAGTGGAGCAGAAGAATCAAATTCAGAAAGATCATAATTTTGATAACCATCAACCTTACGAATCTTCAACTTAAAATTAGCACCAGTCCAAAGGTCAAATGGATCAACCGCAGCATCATCTTCAAACTGTGGATTCATCGCAGTGGTAATCTTTTCCATGATCTTCTTACCATAACGGAAAAGAAAAGTCTTACCTTCGTTTTCTGGGTGCTTTGGATCTTTTACTACATAGACATTTGAAACGTAGTGTAGTCTACGCTTTTGTTTACGAGCAATTTCTTTATTTGCTTCAATTCCAGAATTCCAAAGTTCGGAATTATATTCACTCAGAGGGTCTTGCTTACCAATTGTGGTAAGACTCTTTTCGATATACCAACCACCATTTCCTTGGAATCCATGATCGAAGTATTTAACCCAAGGAAGTCCATCGTCCCCATCTTGTGGGGGGGCAGGAAGGAATCTAATGATGGCATAACCGTTTCCGGTCTTATCAACATCACACTTCCAGTACTTTTCTTCCCCCTCATTGTAATTTGCCGGAGAGGACATTGCCTCTACTGCCTTAGACAACTTCTCAAGAGAAGATCCAGAAGAACGCTTTAAATTAGCAAAACTTGACATATATTAATACCTCTTAAAAAACAACTTAATACAATTTATTAACAACTTATCCACACAGTACATAATTTACATTCTATTTAGTCTCCATATTCATAACAAATTTTAATTTTCCACAATCATATATTCTAGGAATTTTTAGAAAATCCATATTTTCAAATTCTGTTTTTGTTTCATCATATTCATTAGGAAATTTCTTTTTAATCAAATCCTTCCTAAAATTGGATTTGTGGACTCTAGTTTTATTCACAATATATTCATAATCTGGACTTAAAGTTTTTTCTAAGATAAATCCAGAATTTAAATATACATCTCCACTATGCCATCTGAGATCAGCAAATGTTATTATGCTATCCCAAACATAACTCCTCTTAAAACATTCTAGTAATTTTGTAAACCCTCCAATAACATTATATTTTGTTGCGTATCTGTTAAGTTCAAATATTCCAGATGACCGCTTAAAAAATGTCATAACAGCACAAATTTCATTTTCATAAATTAACCCAAGATTTATTGACCCCTTTCCATTTCCTTGGATGTGAAAGGAATCTAAAAATTTTTTCTTATCTTGTGGAGAAAGTTCAATAATCATACATTTTCTAGCAAAAATCTTTTTTGTGTTAGAAATTCCTAAAATATGGAGCAATTTTGATTTTACAATTTCGGTTTTTTGAATCCATTCATCTTCATAAATGGTCAATAATTTTATACCCTTTTCTTTACATAATTTATATTTTTGTTGATGTGAACCAACAGACTTTTTAAAAGATGAGTGATGAAATAGTCCATTATATTCAATAGCAACATTTTTTTCTGGAATAAAAATATCAACCTCTTTTCTACCAAAAAGTTTTAAATTTGGAACAACATCAAAATACTGTTCTAAAAACTTTCTAATACTTATCTCTTGTAAAGATGTTTTGTGTTGTTGGGTTATGATGTTGTGCTTTCTAAGATAATTTCCAATAGTAACATCGGATATTCCCAATTCTTGTCCAATTTCAATTAAAAATTTTTCTTTTACAATATGTTGATCATATAACCATTCACGATCATTCAATTTATTTAAAATATCTTCAGAAATATGTTGCTGGTTATGTGTACTTCTATCATATTTAATTTCACAAGAATTCTTTCTTTTTGTTACAAAATCCTCAGTTTTACTATAATGATCAACCCCATACTTTGATAATATTGTGGTTTTATACTTTTCTCTTATTGTGTTTGTTTTTGCTGGATTTTTATCGCCATATCTTTCTATATTGGTCGCATCAATTTTTTTCTTCACTTCAGAAGATTGAAATGCGTGCTCAACGCCAAATCTTTCAATACAACTTTCTTTTGACTTTTCTTTAGTCTCAGAATTTAAAGTTCCACACCTTGGACAACAGAATTTAGCATATTCCTTTCTTTTCCAATTTACATTATTAATTTTACACTCAAAACATTTTGGATTATCAATAGTATTATTAACAACGTGCCAAAGTCTTTGTCTTAATGATGCCGAATCACCCAAAAATCGAGTTTCTTCCAACAAAAGAAGAAGGAACCTTTGATGTTTATATTTTAAGTTGTTTGCTGAGATAGGAGCATTCTGTATTAGAACACACCAATCTACCAACTCTTTTGAGAACATTTAATTTCCTGTAAAATAATATCTTTCATTTTATCAGAATCAAAGTGTATAAATGGATAATACTTTATACACTTCATTTTGAAATCTTTCCAAATATATTCATCTTGAATTTTATTTTCCCACATTCTAAAGAATTTTATTATGGAATTCAGAATAAGTAAAGTTTCTAATGAAATGGTTTCTTGTAAAACTTTTCGCATCAATATGGGAAAATCAGCATCTACCAAAAGAACCTTGTTTAGATCATCATACTCATCCAATAGAGAAATTATATCATTCTTGAAAGTATAAGTCAAACTTTCTTTTTTCTTTTGAAACTTAACATATCGCTCATTACATTCTTCAGATACTAAATCAAATACCCAGACATTTTGATCCTCAATAAAATTAGAAACATAAAAATCTTCCAGATTAGTACCATACTTTTTATCTAATTTATCAAAAATATAAACTTGATTTTTTGGTACAGTCTTTGATTTAATCTTTCCGTGATATTTGAAATAATTGTATGTGTCTGAATTAAAATGTAACTTTAGAGCATTATATAATCTATATGAATCATATGCGCTCATAGTTTCAAATAGGCAATACCGGAATTTTCTCAAGCATATTATTTTTCATTGCTTCTTCAGCAATTTTTGCCTTGATGGATGGAGTGATTAATTTAGCAGCAACATCAACTTCCAAACCAATGGATTCGCAATATTCAGTAATTGCGTCAATATATCCAATCTTGTCTTTTTCTGCCAATGAAATTATCTTTGATGAAAACAATTCCATTTCTTCAAACTTTACCATACAAGTCTCCTAATAAAAAATACCTCCCCCAAAATTAGAGGAGGTGTATATTATACAAAATACTTTATTTAATTACCTCCAAAGATACTTTCGCAACTCCTTTCATATCAATTGCTGATTTTGCTGCATTAGAAAGGTCTATTACTCGTCCTCTTACGAAAGGACCCCTGTCAGTGATAGTTACAAATACGGATTTTCCATTATATAGATTTGTAACTTTTACTTTAGTCCCAAACTTTAATGTTTTATGAGCCGCCGTCAAATGTTGACTATGAAAGATTTTACCCGAGGCGGTTTTTCTACCCTCAAAACCTGGACCATACCATGAAGCAGTTCCAGTTTGTGCCGAAGAAATGCTAGAAAAAATAAGCATTAAAGTTAAGATTGATGTAAATTTCATCTTTTGTCTCCTATATAACCGATTTATGTGTCGGTCTTCTATTTGATGATTAAGATTACTTTTTTTATGTAAAAGCAAACTAAATACCAACCAAAAAATTTAGTCGGTAAAGTATTTATTATACTTTATTTTATAGTAAAAGTCAATGATAATGCTTATAATAGTATTTAATTTTACTAATTAGTGGATTAATATAGTCCTTTGTTGGTTTGATAAAGACTTGAGGATTTCCATCATCAACGGCAATAATAATAACAATTTGTTTAATAATAATACCAGTTAATTCAGCATAAGAGAGGGAATAAAATGTTGCTTGCTGAAAATAATCTTCAATCCATTCTTCTTTCTTTTCTTTTGAAGATGTTTTATAATCAATAATAGAAAGAATATCATCAAATTCGGCAATCGCATCACATCTTCCAGCTATCTGTAATCTATTGGAATATAATGGAACCTCTAGTTTATGAATATTATTGATTCTATGAAGATGTGGTTTTATTGAATAAAAACTTGCCAAAGAATCTGGCATATATTTTTTCTTATCAATTTCTTCATTTAACAGATATTTTTCACATAATAAGTGAACTTTGGTTCCACGAGAAGATGCTCTATTTGAAATTTTATTTGCTTCTTCTTCACCAACACGCTTTCGCCATTGTAATAATGAATCTTTTTTGAATTGCCCCAGAACGGTAGTAATTGAAGGATACTTTCCGCCTGGGGTAATATAATGTCGCTTACCATCAATATTTTCTGTACTCAACTCCAATAATTCTATTGGAGGACAATGATTAAATGTCATAAAATTATAATCCTAATTTCTCCTTGGCAACAAGGAACTCTTTTACCAATCCCGATCTTACAATGTCATCCAAACCAAATTCTACAATACTAAATGAAGGAATCAAACTAACGATTCTAATAAAATCATTAAATCCGCTAATCTCTTTTCTTCCATCAAGATCCGTTTGTCTAAAATCTCCAGAAAAAAAGATTCTTGTTCCTTTTCCACATCTGGTTATAATTGTAGAAAGTTCATGAATATTCATATCCTGCATTTCTTCAACAATAATCAAACAATCATCAAAAGTTGTTCCTCTAACAAAACTGGTTGATTGAAATTCAACCACAGTTTTCTTCTTTAAGATTTCATAAGCATCCGATCTTCCAAATAAATCACCACAGATACCTTTATATGGCATTTCATATGCTGCCATCTTTTCTTTTTCATCTCCTGGAAGGAAACCAATATTTCTAGTAGGAACAGATGATCTGAATATGATTATTTTACTATAATCTTGCGAATTAATCAAGTCATTTAAGCATAGATAAAATAATAAAAATGTTTTTCCTGTACCAGCAGAACCAGCACAAACTATATGTTTACCATCGGCATAAGAAGAGAACACTTTTCCTTGATTTTCTGTTAATGGATATATTTCTTTTAGTTGAAGTTGAGTTGCCCCAGGTGTTGTTGGTTTTCTTCTTTGCTTCTTAACAAATGAAACATCATCCACTTCATCAATCTCATGACTTTTGAGGAATTTAGTATTTACTTTCTTTGCTACTCTTGACATAAACCATCCTTTTTAAATAAAAAAAGGGAATATGATATAGTACCATATTCCCCATTTTGGTTTTTGAAATTAGTCAATATGTTCCATGACTATCAAGAAAATGTCATCATATTTAATCCCAGCGACTTTCCATTTTATGTAATGGATTTGCCCTTTTGATTTTATCTATTACTCCTTCTTTGAAATCCAGAGGTGGTCGTTTGATTCCCAATGAAACAGAATCTTGAAAATTTAATGTTGAAAAGTGTCTCTTCATATGAGGATGGTCTTCTTTAAATTTATCAAGTTCTGACATCTTTAGTGAAATTTCTTCTACTTGATCTGTTTCTGTATTTAAAAATTCATATAATGGCATAGTGTTTCAATAATATAGTTGTTTATAGTAATATTTATCTAATGTTAGATTTTGGATCTGATTCCCAAGCAACTTGAAGTTCCGCAATCTCATCAACGACCGTTGCGAATAGATACTCTTCGTTTTAATTGTTCACGGCAGTTCTTACATCTTTTATGTTCATACAACCAGACCAAAAACTAAAACCCAAGAAAGAGTAGACTCATCCCAGTAATACATTTTGCCATCATCAGGATAAGGTACTGGTGCTTCCCATTGGTAAATTGTTGTGTTCAATAACCAGCTTGGATAGGGTTTTGGTGGGATAAATGCTTGCGCCGTAACATCGAATGTATAACCAATCCCTGCATAGTTGTACCTGAAAGACGCATTGTAAGAAGTCTGCGCCCAGATGGTGTCATCCCCATAAAGTGACTGACAAAATGCAATACCTACAGGCTCGGATTCAGGAAAAGGAAGGTTATCAATCGTCGCGTTATTAACGACAATTACTTGGGTTACTATATTTAAATGGTCTAATTGTGCAAAATACGCCATTAGAATGTGATGCTCCCTGATCCTGTGAAGGTGTAGATTTTGTTCCCGCCCACATTAGTAAAGGTTGGTGATCCAGTGGTTGATGCTGCATCTTTATAAGTGTTTGGGTAGCTGATAATAATTATGCCTGAGCCGCCTGAACCACCATTAGGAAGTGTAGTCCCATTTGATCCACCTCCTCCTCCGCCGCCGCCCGTGTTAGCTGTACCAGCCGTCCCAACTCCTCCCGCACCGCCGCCACCGCCGCCACCATTACCTCCAGCGCCGCCGCCAGAATAGTAACAGCCTCCACCGCCGCCACCGGCGTAATACGTAGAAGTACCTGAAATAGTAGACGCGACACCTACGCCCCCAGCACCGCCACTTGAGCTTCCGCCATTACTACCTACAGCACCTGCGCCACCACCACCACCCATACCGTAATTAGGCGTAGCGTAACCGTTTCCGCCAGCGTAGCCTTGACCCGCTGTACCAGAGCCATAGGTGTAGGAAAACATTCCACCGCCGCCAGAACCACCAGAACCACCAGATAATCCACTGGCAGAATCCCCACCATGCCCGCCGCCAACAGCCGCGGTAAATGAAGCAAAAGTTGAGTTACTACCGTTCGTAGCCGAGATGCTGCTTACGTAATTGCCTGCTGTGCCGCCACCGCCTACCGTGACTACATAAGTAGTTGCAGGGCTAATAAGCGCAGAAGAAACTTGCAGCAAACCACCCGCACCAGCGCCACCGCCATTTGAGCCACCGCCACCACCACCAGCAACAACGAGATAATTAACATTTGGCGTAGCTGATGCACCACCGCCACTACCCAAAAACATTTGAAGTATTCCAGACATTAGGTCAACCCCGATCCAGAAATGATCCACGTTGTTGAAGTCATTTTAAGTGCAGTCGCTGTGCCATATTGAGCCAAAGTCCTACTTCCGGTTGTTCCAGTGCCACCTAAATACATCGTATCTGTAGTGATGGCGATTGTCATTGCATTGGCAGACATATTAACAAACGTGACCGCAGTACCAATTGGAAACGCAACAGTACCGTTGGCCGGAATGGTCATTGTCGTCGCCGCCTGAGCAGCAGCCATATAAATATGCTTACCAGAATCTGCCAGTACCAGTGTATATGCTGATGTTTGCGCGTTTTGAGGAATGTTTAAATATCCAACGCTTGCTGACGCCGGAGGGAACGTCATTGTTGTTGAGTCACTACCTGCTAAGGTAATGCTGTTACTAACAGTTAAGGTCTTACCATCAGCGATAGTTAAAGTTGATCCGGTTGCTGGGGCCGTTAATGTGACTTTATTAATGGTACTAGAAATAGTGGCAGAATTGGCAGTAAATGATTTGGCAAAAGAAACATTTTGATTGGTATCAATAGTTAAAGCAGCATTTCCATTAGTTTGTAATTGTAGTGTACCAGAATCATCTGCTGAATATACTAAACCAGATGTGGTTGAATTTGATGCGTTAATTGTTGATGCCATTTATTTTCTCTATTATTCTGTTGGAGATGTATGGTATATTTATGATAATTGATATCTGATACCAGAAGAACCATCAATTATTAATGACATGCGTTAACCCTTATATTATTATCCATCTTTGAGCGGGAGGAATTGTTACTGAAACACCATTTGCCATATTCATAGGACCAACACTCAGTCCATTTATTCCAGGAGCAAATGTGTAACTTGTAATTATTGTATTTGAATTTGTTATGATTGGAGGATTGTTTGTTCCACTAACAACAACCTTCCAAGTACCATCTCCACACAAAAAAGTGTTGGCATTAGCAGTTCCGGTTGCTAATAGAGAAGTATTTGGGGTTCCAACAGACAAATCATTTGTTGGAGATTTGGAAAGAATGCCAGTATTTGCCGAATTATAATTTCCAGCAAAACCACCTAATGAAAATGTACTTGTTGTCATTTTACTCTAAATTTTTTTGGTTATATTCCTTATTTATAAATTAAGGAAATGATGCCCAAGTCGAATCTCCTCTCCAATATGAATTTAAAGTTGTAAGTTGTATATCTGAAAGGGTTCTAATTTGAGACATTTTTTGTCCTATTTGTAAATACTTTTAATATTTAAACTGGAGATTCTCGTTCTACCCAAGATGTTGTTGCTTCATCCCAAATATAAATTTTATCATCCGTTGGCATTGGGGTTGGGGCATTCCATAAACAGGTTTCTTCATTCAAAACCCAAGAAGCAAATGGTTTTGGGGGAATAAACGCATCTCTTATTCTATCATAAGAAAATCCGATACCAGCATAATTCTTTCTTAATGCTTTGGTTTGATCTTCTGATGGTTCATTTGAATCTGGTTTATAATGTACTCCACCTCTTGTATTATAAGAAGTTTGAATCCATTCACCAGGTGACGAATCAACAAAAGTGTTAAAAAATTCTGCTTCAGCAACAATTACTTGTTGAACAATCCCATCTGTAATTTTCGCATAGTGTCCCATATAAATCCTCTTTTTTCTTTAATTGGTTTAAAATAATTTAAGCATTCTGCTATAGTTTGTTGTCGTATATATTCATCACGAATTTCTTGAGGGGTTGGTTTGGGTAATTCATTGTTTTCATCCCAATGTATTATCTCAAACATTCCTCCAGAACAACTTAATGAATATATTGCTCCTGGTCTTAGAGAATCCATTACAGTATTGATTCCCCAAGAGAATCCATTTTCTGTTGTAAACCTATTAATTGTGTCTTCAATGTTCATAATTTATATTAAGATAATTGGTAGCGAATGATGACAATACCGGAACCACCATTGCCGCCTTGAGTGGGGTATCCAGACCATGATCCACCGCCACCACCTGACCCTGAGTTGGTTGAAGCGTTGCCGCCGACACTCGCAGGCGCAGTGGGACCAATTCCTCCGGTTCCACCTCCAGCTGACCCAACCCCTCCTGTAGCGCCGCCAGCACCTAACGCATAGCAAGAACCGCCACCGCCTCCAGCTCTAACGACAGATGCGCCGGTAATCGCTGACGCTAATCCGGCTCCTCCAGCACCGCCTTGGTATCCACTTGGAGCTGCCTGACCAGCGCCTCCAGCGCCACCTCCGCCACCAGCCGCGTAGGGGTTTGCATATGCCGAGCCGCCGCCTGAGAAACCTTGTCCAGATGTTCCTGAGCCGCCAACGCCGTTGACCGAGGGCCCAGAAGATCCGCCGCCGCCGCCTGATCCACCTGATCGCCCAGTTTTAAGCGATGATGTTTCGCTTCCATATACTCCGCCACCGCCGCCACCGATAGAGGTGACTGCCCCAAACACGGAACTACTACCGTCTGCACCGCGAGTGGCCTCCGTATCTCTCGCCGCATTTGACGCCGCACCCGCTCCGCCCGCCCCGACGGTCACCGAATAATTGTTGGTGGTAAGGTTTACCAGCGATTCAGCAGACGCACCGCCGCCAGACAATTCTCCTACAACAGAAGATCTATACCCGCCAGCACCGCCACCGCCACCAAGGTCACCACCACCGCCGCCACCTCCCGCAACAACAAGATAATTAGCATTAGCAGAAAATCCAGTAGGAACTACAAAAGTATTTGATGATGTAAATGTGTGGATATAATATCCATTTGCTGTTGTTATTGTACCACCAGTTGGTAATCCAATACTAGTTTTTTGCGTTATACCTGACGCAACTCCATCTGAATTTGTTAATATGATATTAACTGTATTTCCAGAACCTAGTGCGTATATTGAAGCAGGAACTAAAACCGTTGCTGTTGTATCCGTTAATGATGTTGTTGTCGCATTGGCATTGAC
>JGI24890J29729_1000175_pt1 | contig 49856 bp, 60 predicted proteins | sample FreactcultureFD7_FD_29729 | JGI IMG/M metagenome (IMG submission 29729)
AAGTCTCAATCGCGTTGCCCAACAAAAATTCAACTTCGACTTGAATCACAGCTTCCCCTTCTCCTACTGAAACGAGATCCTTTTCACTCGATTTAGCATTCTCTTCAAACCCGACAATCTTGATCCCTGATGATTTGAATCGATCGGTGATTCGTTTTTCGATGGCGGGGAGCAAAGACGGAGGGTAGAGGTAGCGTAGGATAAAGGTTTTCGTAGTCGAGCGTTTGAATGTACCGAGTTGTAGAGGTAGAAGAGGGATTTGATCAAAGGAGAGTATCGGTGGATTGATGAAAGGATACGTCGATCTCGTTCCCTGATCCCCTCGTGCCCCATTCTGTCTCAACCTTCGTTTCACCTCTCTCTTCATTTCTTCCCTCTTGATCCAATATTCATCCCTTTCCTCTCTCGACCACTCTTCTCCCCTTCCCAACTCACTCAACGTTTTTTTCGTCACGCTCACGACGAACCCCAACCTCTCCCCTTCCTGTGTTTGTTCAACTCGTACAGTATCCGAAAGTACCTCCATTCGATTCCTAAACATCCCGTTCAACCACGGTTTGAGATTCTGCCAACGTTCTTTGTCACCCGATTCTAACCATTGAGAAGAGAACGCATAGGTGAGGAGATAGGTTCGTGGGTTTTGAGAGGGAGAGGGATTTTGAGAGGGATGATAAGTTCCAATTGAGAGGGGAGGGAAAGAGACGTCGAGGTAGCTCAATGAGGGTGGATTGAGAAAGGGAGGGAAAGGAGGATTCGATTGATGAGAGAAAGGGAGGGGGGCCGGTGGAGGTGAATGTGGCCGATGATCGTTTGAGGAAGCAGTGGTGTAATTCGACGAGTTTGATCGTTCCCTCTCCCTTTCCCCTCCATCTACTGCATTCGATCGTTTGACAGGACTTTCATTCTCCCCTTTAATCACTCCGCTCTGATTTTGACCCAAGTCGGGAGTTTCGGTTGCCCTGTTGAACAACCTCGCATCCGTAGGGGGTTCAGTCGTGACTACTCCGTGATTCCCATTCGAAACTCTCGGACCTTGTGAAGCGTATTCGATTTTGAGGGGTCGAGAAGAACCGATTCCGTTGATTGAGGGAAAAGGTTGATCGCGAAGGGTAGAGATGGCGTTGGATGCAGAAGTGGAAGTGGCGAAGGTGATGTGAGCGTATGAATGGGTCAATTGGGAGTTGATACTGATCTCGACTCTGTGAATGATCCAAGGGGAGAAGTAAATGAGCGAAATCTTTGAGGGAGAGTGAAGAGGAAGCGAGCGTACATTTGACCGTAAGGGGAGAAGACGGTACGTAATTCGTCTTCTGTGACGCTCGGAGGAAGTTGAGATACGTAGATCTTGGGTCGAGGATTGATAGGGATCGCTACTGGGGTTGAAGAATAAGAATTCATTGAACTTGGTCCTCCTCCTCCTCCTCCTCCTCCTCCCATAGTTTGATTCCCCCATGATCTCTCTTTCCCTTTGTTCGCTGCTCCTGTTCCTCCAGCTGTTGATGATGCTGCTGCTCGTGCCCCTCCTATTGCGGTTGAATTTGCGGTTGAAGTGCTCCAACCTCCTGCGGTAGTTTGAGGTCTAGGTCTATTCGGTAAGGAACCTCTTGAATCGTTCTGTCTTGAGTAAGTGTTACGAGGTCCAGTTGGTAGACCATGCATTGAGTGGATTGTTGGTGGTTGGTGTGCTTTTATGACTGGAGGAGGTTGTTTAGGTCTGGTGTTTGTATTTACTAGTTCTGAAGGTTGAGCGTCTTCTAGTCTGTGTCTAGTTGAGGTTGAATTGGTTGAATGTGAAGAAGTGAGAGAAGGTCGATGAGTGAAATTGTTGTAATTCATCGCATCGAAGGGAGAGGGAGGGGGACAGAGGGATCTACTCTAGTCTATGTTAGAGAGTAGTAGTAGAGAGTAACAAGGGAGAGTGGAAGAGAGCAAAGGAGCGAGTGATTCATCTCATCTCACTCTCTGACTCTCATCTCACAACCAACCATGGTCAGTCTAACGCGTTCTCTATCCATTCTGACTGAGCTAACTATTCCTACCACATGATTCAGAACTTGACTCTCCAACAGATTACTTCAGTTTTAATCCTCGATTCAGATTCAAACAGATTAGTCGCGAAATACTATCAACCACTACACAGAGACCCTAAAGCACCCACCACTCCCACCCCTTACTCTACACTGAAAGAACAAAGAGCGTTTGAATCAGGTTTATGGGAAAAGACTAGGAAACTAAATGGCACGTAACTCTACTACTCCCTCTCTCTCTACTTCAACTAACTCGAAGAGTGTTACGAGTAGGCGACATACTACTCTATGACAACCACCTAGTATTGTACAAATCTTCATTGGATTTGACTTTCTACCTCGTCGCACCTCAATTGGAGAATGAAATAATGTTACAATCTGTACTATCAGCATTCTACGACGCAGTAGCAATGCTATTGAGGCATCAAGTGGAGAAGAGAAGTATATTGGAAAACTTGGACCTTGTGGTACTGGCATTAGACGAAACTATCGATAATGGGTCAGTTCAGCTTCTTCTACTCTTCCCTCCCTTTGACTACTTGTGTGTTGACCCTCAGGAGGAATGTATAGTATCATTCTCGAAACGGATTCAGTCGCAATCGCTTCGAGAGTTTCAAGACCGAAACCAGACGCAGGGGTCCAACTTTCAGATATCACTTTGAACGAACAAACCATCATGCAGGTGAGTCAACACAGATTCTCAAAACATTCGAACACGTTGCCTTGGTATACTGAATGTTGACCTCGGTCTCGTCTCACAGGCTTTCTCGACTGTGAGGGATAAAATCGGTCAACGAATCTTGAATGCCTAAAAAAGTTGTAGCATGGGGAATCGAGGTGGAGAGGTCAGGGCGGAGACAGGTGAATGGTATGCGAGTGGGTATAGAGTACGATGAGGTTGAAGGGGTTCATTCTAGGTTGTTCATTGTTTTGTGTCGTTTCGGTTTGATTCATTCTTTTTTGTAAAAGCAGGACTTTCTTACTTTATCATCTTGCGCGCCCTCTTTCGCATCTGCTCTGCGTTGTAGGGTCAAAGGAAGCTGCTCCTGACATTCAAAGGTTTCCGTCGAGATGTAGTAGAAAGAGAACAGATGGGAGTATTTTGCAAAGTATTTCTACGGGTAGCGTAAACGACGGGGAAGAGAGAGAGGCAGAAAACGGTACAGAGGTATCGAGAGAAGAAAGCGTACGTATGACAAAAAACAAAGAGAGAAACAAGCGAGAGAAAGAGAGAGAGGGAAACCTAACAAAACCACGGAGGAGAGGAAACCAAGCGAATTCATTCCTTTTCCTTTTTCCGTTCAACCTCCCCTAGCGATCGCTTCCAATTCATCGGGTACTTTCCATCCGTGAGTAGCAGCAGCCCTCTTGAACCCAGCTACAGCTTCGACCATCTCGTAAGGAACGTTCCAATTACCGGGATCCAATCGAGCAGGATTCGGTTGGAGGTTACTCATGGCCATCCTGATCTGAAGAAGAACGGCAGGGATCGAGTAGGACGAGAGCCAACCCTGTTGAACCGGAACAGACAATTCAAGTCAAAAGTCAAAATCAGCAAAGTTCTCGTCATTAGGCGACCTCGTTCAAAGATAGAATGGAGGTACTTACGTCGGTCGTGAGTAGATCCATACAGATCGATCCACCGCCAGTAACGTGACCTCCTCCTCCGTGGATAAAGGGGAGGAAACGAGGGTGAACGACTCGGAAGAAGGGAGGGGAGAATGGGAAACTGCAGAAGAGCGATCAAAGGTCGTCAGCACAAGCTATCGATGGATGAAGGTATCGGGTTGTCGTGAAGACTGGAGAAGTGAAGGACGTAGAAAGGAGGGGCAGCGGAGGACAGGAACAAGAAGTAAAAACGAACGATTCGCCGAATCGAATTTCCATCAACAAACTCTTTACTTTCTTGTCCTTCAAATCTCTACACGATCACAAGAGAGGATCGCTTCATCAGCGAGAGCCGGAAGGAGAGTGCAACAAGGGAAGCGAGTGACTCACTCGACGAGAGGAAGTTCTTGATCGAAACTTTCGACAGGTAATTCGAGGACCCAAGTGAAGAGGTTATCGTTTGAACGTTCCTATACGACGACAATTTCCGATTGAGTCAGATCATGCTCCTTAAGGTCAGAGAAGGAAGAGAGAAAGATGCGCACAGGATCGAAGTAGAAACCCGATTCCACACTTCCTTCCTTCTTTTGTAGCTCCAACATACTCTTCATTTCTCTCTGAATCGTCATCATAGCACTCCTGTTCGGGTTCGTAGGAGGTGGAAGAAGTCTGACTAGTTTGAGACGTTCAGCATCGCAAGGAACGAATTCGACCACTTCCTTCTTCTTCTTCGCAGGTGAAGGAGGGAGAACTCCACTCTTGGATCTCGTCGATTTAGATCTCGATCCACCAGTCGAAGGTTCAATAACGATGGTAGGTTCCCTCATGATTTCCGTGTCACTGTCGTTGAACTCTTCTTTCGTATCTTCCAAAGTTGCCTCCATCTTTTCGAGTTTCTCTACGACATCGGGAATTGCGAGTTTTGCTTGAGAGAGCGTGAGTGGGAAAGCGGGGTCGAGGGGAATCGTCTTGATCGATTGACGGGTTGCGCGAGAAGTGGTCGCGGCATCGGCAGCGGCATTGTCGGTAGCGGCAGAGTAGTTGTAGGATGTACCTCTTTGTACGACGAGGTAGCGACATTGAATCCAATCGACTTTGTCGACAACGAGGTACGGACTGCGAGAGCTATTTCATTTCGAGAATTTCGGGTCGAATCAGCTCGTGAGTTGCGTAAACTGTTTTCAGTAGAGAACAGAAAGAGCTCACACAAACTCGTTTGGCAGGTTAACGATTTCGCAAATAGCTGCCATCTTTCCAATTCCAAAGTCAGAGTTCTTCCAAGTCGTGGCTGAAGGTTGAGCGTAATTTCCCAACGAAACGTCGCCTTGTAACGCGTGGTAAACACCGTGTCCATAAGCCCTGGAAAGTAGAAAAAGTTATTTAGTCATTCGTCGAATCTCGATCAGATGAGGTAGCAGGTTAACTCACCTTCCGTTGGCAGTCTCCTTGAAGTGTAAGCCTTCACGTAGAATCATATGGAAGTTCTTGACAGGCGATCCTGTCAGCCGATATCATTGTTAGCAAATCCTTTGGCGAAGATTTCGAAACAAAATTGTACTCACCATGCCAAGCGAACAAAGTAGGGTAGTTGACGGAGTTTGCGTTACGAGCTTGAGCAGCCTTGACGTTCTCGTTGAGCAAATGTTCCTTCGCAGGGCTTCCGACGACTAGACGGAATTGACGATATTCTTTCGGGATTCCCTGGATGAGCTCATCTTCGTCGTCGATTTGCTTGAGGTAAGAAGTGTTTGAGGCGACAATGAAGCGAAGGAGTCGCCAAGCCGAGTTCGAGACTGCTCCGTTGCGCATGTCGACGAGTTTGCGGTTGCGGTTCATCAACTTTTCCTCCGAGGTGAGATCTTCTCCGGTGAGCCAAGTCTTCATCTCGCTCTGCAGTATCGGGTCAAGGTATCAGTGAGACGTTTGAGGGAAAGATGCGGCGAACAGAGTGAAGCATACGATAGGAGGAAGTTCGAGGATCAACGAAGCTACTCCTCTTTGCTTATCTCCATCTCCTTGCAAAGTATCAAAATCGACTACAGGATCTCCCTTGACCCAACTTCCTTCGAACTTGTTCTCTGGTACTTCGAGTGAGAGTCCTTTCGGTAGGAAGTCACCTTTGAGGGTTCCTTCTTTTGCACTGACGTAAGCGAGTTGAACAAGGAGGTCGACGGCAGAAGCGTTTGTCTGGATTTCGTGTTCGAGTGAAGGACCGAGACCGAGGGAGATGAGTTGGAAGAGGCAAAGCGAAGAGTCGCAAACGAAGGGCTTGAGTGCTGTGATGGCTTCATCGCAGCGTCTGTTGAGCAACGACAGGAGTCAGTCAAGAGTGGGTGAATCGAAAGAGAATATGAGAGAGCATACTTGTAGCAGATGAGACAGAAACGAGGACAGAGAACGAAACGTCGAACGAGGTAGGAGAAGGCTAAAAGAGGGTAGTTGTTGCAGACCTTCGAGGAAGAGCTCATGGGATCTTTCGGGAGCTGTTCACGCAGCACGCTTATGAGTCAGCTTCTACAATGCGACGCGAGAGAGAGTCACTCGACTTGCCTTCGTCGACTTTCCGATCTTGGTCTCTTCCTTGTCAGCGACTTTCGATTCCCTCCTGTCAACTTGCGAAGACGACTTTCCAGGGACGAGGCAGTGAAGTTCGGCAGCGGCCCATCCTGTCTTGTCGTTGCATCGTCGAGTGAGAAGCACTTCTTGGAACTTGTCCATGAAGAGGGAGTCGAGAGGAGCGGAAAGAGAGATGGCTTGGAAATCTCCCTCTGCAGCGAAGCAAACTTGTCAGCTTTGCGCTATGAACGCAGAATACAGGGACAGACTCACTGGTGTAAGTGTTGGAAGAATGAGACCTGAATGCGGCGGCAACAGCAGCTTTCGAAGGTTTGTAAGTTGGCGAGATACCGATTTTGAAGCCAACTTCACCACGTTTGAGATTGTCGAGGTCGACGGGATAGCTTGATCCGAAGTTCATGAGGAGTACGAGGTAGACGACTTCTCCAGTGATGAGCTCGGAATCCCAAGCTTGTAAAGCGCGAACCGGAACACCAAGAGAATTCACCTGAAACGTTAGGTGAGGCAGGTTAGTCGATCATTCTTCAATCATTTCAAGGATTGAGCTTACCTTCTTTGATACTGAAACGACAAGATCAAGTTCGGAGACACGAGTGAAACCAGGTCGGTAACCTTCTTTGACAAGTTCTTTGAAATCGCTGTTTTCGTCCAAAACTGCTCAGTTTTCGAGTCGCTCATCAGCAGGAGAGACTGAAACGTACCGTCTCAAGGCTTTCACCAACTCGCTATTCTTGCTCATCTCCGGTCCGATTCCAATCAATTCATCCTCGTAATCATACCCGGTCTCTTCGTCCGTATCTTGTCCATTTTGGTTTCCGAAAGGCGAAGGTTCTCCACGAACGATTCGATGAAGGAGGAATTCGATGATACCATTGAGTGAGCGATCCGCTTGACTAGGGAGTCTGATGTATCGAACGCGATTAGTTCAAGCGAAAACAAGACGGGAACTTGGGATTTTGACGTACTGAGCGACTTCGGATAGTACACCTTCGACTTCAGGAGTGAGACTCTCATTCTCGGAGAAACACATGACTTCGTGCGAAGCAGGATAACCACTCATCTCAGGGAACATGAGTGATAGCTTGAGTTGGTAAGTTGGAAGTTTGAGTGAGAAGCGAACAGTGTCCTCTCCCTCGTCGCGTTTGAAGTCTACCAATCCTCCTTTTAGTCAGTTTCGACACAATTTGAATACAGTACACGACAGACTCACTTTGTACATTCAAGGTTGAAGATGCACCGAATCGCTCTGAAAGGAGAGAACAATCTGCAGCGAATTGCTTGCGAGCTGTCATTTTACCCTTCGGAGCGGGCCTAGGAGCTTCATCTGGTGGTGCTTCTGGTGTACCTTCCTCCTCTGCATCACTGGAGAGTACGAGTACCTCAGTTTCCTCGTTCCTTTCTTCCATGATTACATCCGAATCATTGTCCTCGTCTAGTTGATCCTCCTCTTCCTCCTCTTGATCATGTGTTAGTTCAGCTGATCCGATATCACTTTCATATTCGAATGGTTCATCGTCAGAGTCCTCCAACACGAGTTCCGCTTCTGGATCAAGTTGATGAGATTGAGAGCGAGTGTTTGGGCGAGGTGCTGGTTCATTCGACATCTTGGCTTTCTTGCTAGCTGGTTGAGTAGGTGATCCAGGTCTAGCCATGGTGGCAGAGAGAGTAAGAGAGAGAGACGTGAGGTAGAGGTTCGAGAGCGAGAAAACCAATTTCGCGACTTTCGCATTCTTTCGTATTCAGCTCCCTCCAACAAGCACTTGAAAGCATTACACACGTCGAATCATTGCGAGATTGGCGCTAACGCGTTTCCTCCGCAAAGTCAAAAACTGGATAAATTGAAAATTTCGCAACATCTCGCAAAGTCTAAAAGTGAATGCGTCTACAATTCCGTTCCATCCTTCTTCATCAGTCGATCCTCTGCCGCTTCACTTTTCTTCACCTTCTCTCCTCCACCCTGTTTCCCTTCCTCAACTCTAGATCGTTTCCCTTTCGAAGCGAGGTTGACTGGACCAACTCCCCAGTCTTGGTTCATATCTTCCTTCTTACGTTGCTTGAGAGCTGACCGAAGGAAGAGTTGTGAACGACGAGCTCGAACTAATCGATACCATCCTACTGACATAATAGCTAATCATCGAATTGGTGTCAGCAATGGTACAAGCAAACTCAAGGCGGAGAAGGGGAACTCGCCTGCCATCAATCCGAGACCTGACCATGTCGCGTATGCAAAAGCGTGAGGATGTTCTTCCAATCCGGAGACCAAATTCATTCCGAAGAATCCGGCGATTGCGGTTCCAGCTCCCATTGCCAGTGTTGTAATCGCAGTCTGGCATGAAGATCAAATTCTCGTCAGTATGAGAACGGGGGCGAAGCGAGGAGTCGAGAGAAGGGAAAAAGAAGGGAGACAAAGGAGTGCGGAGTTAAAGCGAAGTGGACTGACCTGCAATTCGAGGTTCTGTAGTCGTACCCTCGTCGATGCGAGTACGAGGGAGATATTCGAATCGACCTCGGATAGTAGAGTACTCAGCCTTTGACAAGATTCGTTGACTTCGTCCAATCTTCTTTCGTCTGAAGCGCAAGATTGTCAGCCTTTTACTTTTCTAGTTCTTCCTCCTCATGGTACAGCGACTTATTGTACTTACAATACTCCAGAAGTAGCTCAGCAGTTTGATGGTTCGAAATCTCTCGAGGTTTTCCTGCTTTCTTATCCGTCAGATACATTCCCGCCAAATCCTCGTCTGGAATCATCGATGATCAGCCATGACATCAAGGTGAGGAAGCAGAAGAGGGTACGCACCTTCGCTAAGGATCGCTGCGAGAGCAGATTGTAGGCTTCTCCCTCCGAGTAAAGCATCTTCAACACTTCTTTTCGATTCCAGCAGGTCTCGTAGCTCAGCTGGAGAGACGCCGAATCGTAGTTGCGGAATGACGGAGTAAACCTTCTCCTGTAGAGTTGTCGCGACTTCCTTCAATCCTCGAGTCGTGAGTAGCAGTAACGCTTCCAGAGCTCTGAAGAACGATATGGTTTAGTTTTCGAGCTCGAGAAGAAAAATGACGAAACTTACCTTAGTTCGAAAGGAATATCTTCCTTCCACCCTGTTCCACCGACTGCCCCATTCGTCAACTCAAGATATTGCATCACTTTCTGCACGCTCGCTGCCAGCTGCTCGCTCTCCTCGTCGGTGCAGATTGGGTTCTCACGATCGGCTCCGATGAGGACGACCTCTGTCGATGAAATGATCGCTCTGATGACGGGCGTGCATAGGACTAACGAGCCGGAGCAAACAAGCAACGATGGTCGGACGTCGAGGACGTGAGCGTCTAAACTCCTCAGATCTCGGGGCTGTCAACAGACACTAAAGTCTCATCAGAATACGTTTCATCGGAAACGTGAGGAGGCATTGTCTACTTACGAGAAGACCAAAATCTGACAGAACTCTTTCTTTCTTCAATTTCTCACTCGGTCGCTCAATCTTTCCATCCTTCCGTAGTATAAGATCTGTCGTTACGAATAGTCAGAGTATGCGTCAGCGGGCTCTGGTTTGAGAGAAGAAAGGGGTTCGAACTGACAATTCACGTCGAGGGAGTCTCTTCGCTCGTTCAAATCTAAGGGTGAGACCACCCTTGAGAATCCATGCCAACTGGCTATGAGCTCGTGTCTAGAATAGGCTATTCCATTGTGTGCGTTCGCCGAGGATTCGTCTGACGATGGACTCGCAGGCGAAGGGTTTGAACGTTGTCTTGAGGCGGGAGCGTGACTTGAAGAATGCTGGTATGTGCGATAGGGAGCTTGGACAGTGTATCGAAGAGGGTAGGGAGCTTGCAGCGTCTGCCGAAGTAAGGGTAGTCGTATTGATCGAGTGCGTGGACATGTTGAGGGAAGCGAGAGAATTGATTGAGACGTGAAGAAGGAGAGGGACGAGGTACACGCTCGCCTGGGTATCATAGTCGTGTTTTTAGTCGATACAGTGAGTGGTACAACAGTAAAGGATTCAGTTCGGTAGAGGGGGACGCAGAGCTCTCGGTGTCGAGTCGGACATTTCTCTTGACGTCTTGCACATCACCCTCTATCTCAGTCAAGCTCTTCGAAGAAGCAATCCAAGCGAGCTAGTAGTCAGGCTAAAAGAACCAGGCAGCTCTAGTATCGGGTTGAAAGATAAGAGATGAAGAGGAGTTATAATTCTTCATCTTCCGGTCCACCGCCTCCACCTCCTCCTGGATCCCACCCAGCACCTTACCAAGCAACTTATCAAGCACAGCATCAACCGATACAAGCCCCTCCCCTTCCTCCCGGTCAACCTCCTCATCCCCCTCCCGTTTCAGATCCTTACTCTCAGTATGCAGCCGCTTATGCTGCTCAAGCGAATGGTCAACAACAGCAACAGCAACAAGTAGCTCAACATCCTCAGTATCCAGGTTACGGTTATGGAGGTCAGGTAAGGGAACTTTCGCTCTTTATTTTGCACTCCTTTTCGACTGACTTTAGTCTCCTCTTGATAGGCTCAACCACCTAATTCGGCGCCGACTTACACTCAAGCACCAGCTCCTGTAGCCGCTGCACCGACAGATCCAGCTGCGGCTGCTTATGCCGCTCAATATGCTGCTTATTATGCTGCATACGCTCAAGCTGCACAAGCACAAGCTGCTCAAACGGCCACACCTTCTCCTTATCCTCAGCCGACCCCTCAACCTGCCGCTTACCCTTACAGCGCTCCCCCTCCCCCACCTCCCCCTTCGAATGCCCAATTCCAACAAGGCGCTCCCCCTTACAAGAGAACGAGATACGATCAGCAACAACCCCCACTTCCTCAATCTGCCCAACCCCCTCTCCCTCCTGGTCCTCCCCCTCCCATGCCACCATCGATTCTTCCTCCCGTAGGAGGCAGGAATGGACCTCCTCGAGCTAGTGCTGGTTCGGGAAGAGGACCTCCGATGCATAGCAGAGACCCTTACCCTCACGACGATCGAGGTTATCGAGGAGGAGGTGACAGAGGTGATAGAAGAGGCTCTCCCGGTCCACCTAGAGGAGGACCTAGAATGAGCGATCGCGGTTCAGATAGATCAATGATGGGACCTCCTCTTCCTTCTGGACCTCGTGGACCTCGTGGAGGTGGACCCCCAATGGATAGCAGAGGAGGAGGAGGGAGACCAAGAGACGATCGTGGACCTCGCGGAGGAGGAGGAGGTTCAAGCCGTTCGGGGCCCGTCTCTTCCTCTTCTCGACCTTTGTCGGGACTACCTGGATCTCACAAGTACAATAACAACGCTCCATCGAGTTCTTCCAGAGGAGGAAGGGGATCTTCACCGTTCGCTAACGCTCCGAAAGGTCCAAAATCGCTCGCGAATGCTCCTCCTTCGTCCAACTCTTCGTCTCGTCGAGGCGACCGAAAGTGGCTTCCACCTTCGTCAAGTGATTCGAGGAGGCCATCGGATCGTGATCGGGACAGGGATAGGGATCGAGAGAAGGATCGGGAAGGAGAAGGAGGGAAACGAACTTTGACGGATTTCAGGATCGAGGGACTTGAGATCGAGCAGTTGAACTGGGGCTGGAAGAAGGCCGAGGAGAAAGAAGAAGTTAGAGAGAAAGAGGTTGTCGAGGTGAAGTCGGAGAAGCGAGAGGGAGAAGAAGCTGAAACGGAGATCAAGAAAGAAGATGAGGTCGTCAATGAGGAATCAAATAATCGTAAGACAGCTTCCCTTCTGACTATGCTTCCCCTCGACTCATATTCGCTCTCTGTGTCGCAGACACCTCCGACGAACCTGCTGCGAAAGCTGAAGAAGTCAACGACTCCGAGCAGTCCGAAGCGAAAGCTGAGGAGCGAGATGACAAAGATACACAAGATCAAGGTGAGACTACAAACGTCGACATGTCCATCGATGGAATCGTTCCCGAGACTTCGCAAGAAACGGAATCAACTCTCGTTCAATCTGCCAAGGAAGAGCCGGTTTCCGAGCAAAATCTGCCGCCAGCTCCTTCGTCCATCGCGAAAGGAAAGCACGCTCGACCAGAAGACGATTCCGCTACAGAAGACAGCACGAACGAGGAGGAGAAGGTTCGAAAGGAGCGTGAAACGAAAGCGAAGAAAGTCAAGGTGGAAAAGTCAAGTGAACAACATGAACCAATCGAGGTCGAACAAGTCGAGGAAGAATCCGAACCTATCGAACAAACTGAACCCTCAGCGAAACCTTCGAGTCTTCCCACTTCCCCCGTCTCACTCGCTGCGAAACCCAGTCTTCCTTCCCTTACTCATCCCCTTCCTTCGAAACCTATCACTGTTCCTACCGGACCGAAAGCTCCTCGAGCTCCAGCGATTAAAGCTAGTTCGCCTGCTCCACCTCCACCTCCTCCACCCTCGACCCGCGAAAACTCTCGCTTACGAATCTACTTCTCTTCTCCCATCTCCACATCGACCACTCCCTCTTCATCGACTGCGCAAACTTCTTCCTCTCGACAAGACGTACCTCGTGACTCCCGAACACACTCACGTGCGACGGAAAAAACTAAATCGCCTACGCCTGCTCTTTCGACAGACGGGGTCAACCCGAAGGAGGAAGATCCTCAGCAAATCACTAAGACTGATACTACCGTTCAGCAAGAGGAAGAGGAAGAAGATTTGGATGGCGAAGACCTCGATGGAGAAGATGTAGATGGGGAGGAAGTGGACGGAGAAGAATTTGAGACAGAGAAATCTGAGGCGGTCGAAGGCACAGTGGAGAAAGAAGAGAAGACGCAGAGTGCAGACGACGAAGCAGGAAATGAGCGAACAGAGGGTCAAGATGAGCAGCAAAAGGATGATGAAGAATCTTCTCAAGACGAAGAAATCGCTAGCAGTTTACTCCCTCGAAAGGATGAAGACAAATCTCCCAATCTTCCTTCCGACTCGACCAACGAACCCGAATCTTCCACTCTCCCCGTCACTCTTCCCCCACCTGAGCCTACCGCTGATCGCATCTCTATCTCGTACGCTCGCAATACTCGCAGAATGGTCATTGATGCCGAAGTTGTCGAAGAAGTCAGAATCTGTCGAGCGGAAGGAAAAATTGAAGTGGTCGTCAACTGTGAAGCACCTCTCATTACTGCCGGAGATAGTCAAATCGAAGACGATTACAGAATCTGCCGAGGAATCCTCGTAAGCTGCTCTTAACCTTTTTAGATCGCCAATTCGCTCATCCCTGTCTGTATCTTGCTCGAATGATAGGTTGAAGCTCTCGACCCTGAAGCAGATGACTACATCGTGATGGATCGAGCATCGCTTGAAGACGCTTGGAGGCAACGCAAACCGTCTAGTGTCGAAGCCTCTCATGAAGATGGAGATGAACCTCTTCTACCGCCTCTACAGGACCTCCTCGCTCACACATCACCAAATGAGGAACCTAGCATCACTATCAAGCCTTCGACTTCTTTCGTTCGCTCTTCGTTCACCATCGTCGCTCAACTTGATCGAGCAAATCCCTTGACCGAAGCGAGGTGGGTCAAGACTGGAGAAGTCGAGAATTGGATACTCAGCCTCGGAATCGCAAACGGTCAAGATCCGAAAGATCCTGAGCAGTTGAGCAAATGGATGGGAAAGATTAACGTCGTCGATCCGGATCCCGTAAGTTGTTGCTCCTTATCCTACAGGGCTCTCGGCAGAACTAGACGCTCATCAAAACACTCGTCTACAGCCTCCAACAATTCAGCATGCACTCGATTCTTGGGCGACTAGTTCGAACGCTGGAAATCTTGACGAGAGGAAAGAATTCGTCGAGAAGCATATGTCAAACATCGACAACGGTATGTTCAATCCTGTTTCGAGAAGATTCAAGATACTGACAATATTTCCGCTGCGTTTAGTTGTCGAAATCCTGTTACGGTTGTCTAGAGGTGATCGCGCTGGTCCACCTCACTACTCTTCGCCAAGCTACGCGCAACCTTCGACAGTCGGTGCTCTCGCAACTCAACTTGCGGCTCCTTTCCCTACTCAGCAGACTCAAATCTCGCTCGCAATTCTCTCCATGTTCCGCCTCACCGTCGAAACTGCCGAGAAAGCTGGAATCGACAAATCGGAGATTGAGAAACAGGTGAGCGAGATTGTCAGGAATGTCCCGTATCATCTTCAGTTCAAGGCGTTGGACGGCATGTTCCGGGAAGTTTACAAGTCGAAAAGCTCTCAAGGTGGAAAGTCATCAGGAGGAAGAGGGAAAGGTTTCGGCAGGAACCACTGATCATTGAGCACTAAGCTCTGACGGATGCTTCTTGTTCTTGTTGTACGCTGGAGCGGGATGGGGGGAGATGAATGCTGTAGTGAAATGGTTGATAAGCGAGCTGGATTTCCTTTGACTTTCGGTCGACCTTGATTCCGGCCGTAGGGAGTGTCTGTGTGACGGAGTATCTACTACTCTCCACGACGAGTGATTGCGGGGATGGACTGCTTCAGTCAGGGAAGGAGATGAGAGTGAGATGATCGAGATTGAGGGGACTTGCGACTTTTTCTGGCCTCGCCAGACTCTCCTCACCTGCATTGCCTAACGGGCAGATCTGATGGTGAACACGGATGCTATATTCTCGTCTGTGTATCAAGAGAAGCTGGACTCGATTGAGGGCGTACTCACTTCGATCGAACAAGGCAGAAAGGTTGCAGAGCTGGGTTGAATTGCGTGAAAGGGGCAGAATACTTCGGCACAATAATCACTCACAAATCACAATAATCTCGACGGCTATGATCGCCCGCGCTGCGTCCCACTGCCGAAGTCGTCAATTGCAGGAGGAAAGTGCGAATAAAAAATCGTAAGTCGTACTTTCTTCCTTACCCTCACTTCATTCAGTGATTGTAATACCATGTCCTACGACTACGAGACGATGTGATAATGCTGCTATCGAGAGCAGTCCGCGAGAGCAGATCGACTGAGTTTCGCTCGGTTCGGAGAAGAATTTCACGAAAACATTTTCTTCTCGAGGGAGACGAACGAGCTTCGATGTGTTGTCGTTAGTCCGGGTCTCACACTGGAGAGCCTGATATCAGAGTATATCGATTTTTTCGAAGGAAAACGAAACACGTTGTTGAGCGAAAACGATTCTTCTTCTCTCAATCACTACACCTCGTTCGAACCTCGGTCCCGCTCAAGGTGAGTAATCACAGCTCTACTGTATACTTTGACTGCGCGGGAGAGCTGCGAGTCGATCATATTCTGTACTGACTTTCACTTCGTTCGAAACAACTTCTTTAGAATCAAACATGAGCGGACCAAGTCCCGGTCACGATCAAGGACGGTATGATCAAGATCCAGCTTCATTCTACGATCAACAACAACAATCATTCGATCCTCAACAGCACTACAACATGAATACGGTTTTCGAGGAAGAGGAGCCCGTTTCAAGTCCCGAACTAGGTCGAGGAGATCAACAATGGACTCAGGAGCAGTATGATCATTATCAGCAGGAGCAACAGGGTCAAATGGGACAAGGGCAGTATGATTACAGTAGAGATCAGAATCAAACTGGTTACGAGGGATACGATTACGGCAACACCAACTCTCAACAATCTCAACAATCTCAACAACCAGTTGATCAGTCTCAGTGGGAACCGCCATACTATCCGGGCTATCTCTACGATGCGGCTTCAAATTCCTACATCACGGATCCGAATTGGCAACCTCCTTCTTCCGAGGATCAATCAACACCAGTCTCACAAGAGCAGAGCAATGGGAAGGTCGAGGAGAGTTATGGAGGAGGAGGAGGAGAGCAGCAGCAGCAGTCGTGGGGAAATGGTTATGGAAGTCAGGGAGGATATGGAAACGGAGAGGAAAACTCGGTGCACTCGGAATCTCAACAGGAAGAAGGAGACCCTTACGCCAACGATCCTTATCAATTCTCGAACGATGTACAAGATCCTTACACTCAGTATCAACCTTCGAACGAACAAGATCAGCAGTATGCGCAACAACCGACGGCTTACGAATCGACTTCCGAACGAGATCCTCAGCAACAGTACGAAACGACAGAACCTTACTCTTCCGACCAGAATCAGTATGGATACTCGGAGGATCAGGGAGCGTATCAAACTCAGAATTCGGACCCTTACGCCGTCGATTCGAACATGCAGGAGGAGGATCCTTACTCGCAAGAGGAATCAGTACAAGATCCATACGCTGCTCAAAACAACTCTTACGGGCAGCGAACGGACTCTTACGATCAACAAGCGGACTACTACGATCAGCAATCCCAAACTTCGACTCGAGAGGAACCTAGCCATTACGATGAAAGACGAAATCCGCAAGTCGCAAGTCAAGGTATCCCTCCTCCCCGAGCACCTCCTGTATCATCTCGACCCATCGAACAACCGCAGTCCCAACATACCCCCGAGCCCTACCGACAGGAGCAAGAGCGAGAAAGGCAACCTAGTTCGAACACTTCTCGCGAACCTTCTTCTTCTCGTCCTTCGGCCCAATCCTCCAGTCGTCGATCCGAACACTCTCCTCCCCCTCAACAACAGTACACTTCCTTTGCATCCGCTTACGACGCCTCGTCTCCCACCGACTCGAAAGAGGTCCCCTACGATCCTTATGCTCCAGTGCCGAAACAAACCCGCGACAGAGCGTATTCAGGAGCTTCGAACCTTTCGAACCGATCGAGACCATCGCCTGCTCAAGCTCAAGCGCAGATTCAATCTCAAGCCTTCGATCCTTATATGGCGACAACTCCGACTTTATCCGCTTACGGTGCAGATTCGCCTAGCCAGTCTCAAGGGGCTTACGATCCTTATGCGGCCTCCTCATCTCTACCCGTCGCTCGCTCTCAGCCGACTCCTACCTCCCCAGCGCTCCTACAGCAGCAGAAACCGACTGGACCTCCTCCTCCTCCCGCAGCCCCGAAGAATGCTGCGAGTGCATCGGCACCTGCTCCTCGATTGTCAGCTCTGTCACCTCCTCCGAGATCCTCTTCAGCACAAAGCAATCGCAGTCAGAATCGCGAATCGCAGCAAGAAACAGCAGCTCGACCTTCACTTTCCCAAAACCTACCTCCTCCAAAATCTAATGTCGCTCGTCCTCCTCCTTCAACTGCACCTCCTCAGCGATCATCTCAACCTGCTTTCGATATCCCCCCTCCTCGCTCAACCATTCCTCCCGCTCAACAGAGAAACGCTGCACCGTCTCAGGCGAAACCTCCTCCTTCAACTTCTGCTCGCCAACCACCATCTGCGCTCTCTGTCAATCAGGCTCCGGATAGTACAGCACGAGCGAGGTCTCCTAGCGCTACTTCGAATCGAGCTCACGAATCTCAACAGTCAACTTCTTCCTCGACATCAGGCTCATCGAACTACATCGCGCCACCCCCTTCCGCACCTTCTTCTCGTGGTCCACCTACAACTCAACAGAAGCCTCTGCCCTTTGGAGGAGTCCTTCAACCTCCCGCTCGACGTGCGCCTCATCAACGAGGAGCGTCAGCTTTCGGTTCAGATTCGCCTTACGGAGCGCTTCCCACTGGTCCTCTCACCAACATGTATGAGCCATCCGGTTCTGGAGTTGAACAGATCAAGGAGGAAGCAGAAGAGGAAGATGTGCCTGAGGAACAGCAAGAGGAAGTTCAGGCTCAGCCTCAAGAACAGTTCGTTCCTAGCTGGATGCAGGCTACTTCGAACGCTCCAGCGCCGAATGATCCTCACCGTGAGTGAATTGAATGCTACTCAGAATGTTCTCCCGCTTACCCTACTTTGCTTTGCTTTCGATCTCAGGTCGTCCTGATCCATCTATCGCTCCACCAACTCGATCGACACAAGCTTCGCAAGGCTCTACTTCTCGACTCCCTCCAGCGAAACCCTCTTCTGCGAGACCAGTCGATACTTTATCTGACTCCTTCGCAAAAGTGTCGCTGTCGAGTCAAGGATCCGACCCTAACCGTCGACAGCCTCCTCCTCCGAGCCGTGGAGTCCCCCCAAGTCAGTTCCCTCAGGGCTCACAACCTCCGAGACAACCAGCTGCTCAAGGTTCTGCTCCTCCGCGACAATCTGCTCCACCTTCGAATCCCTCTGCTCCCTTGCCGAACCAGAACGTTTCGGGACCTCCTCCTTCACGCTCCCAGCCTCCTCCAACTCAGTCAGGATCGCAGCTTCCATCTCGACATCCGATTGTCCCTCCCCCTCGTCGTGAAAATCTACCTCCTCAAAACGCCCCTCCTTCTCGACAAAACCCTCCTCCTCCGTCTCAAGCACCTTACCGCCAGCCACCTCGACCACAGCAACAGCAGCAACACCCTGTTCAGCTACCAGCTTCATCGTATCGACCTCCTGTTCCCCAGCTTCACTTCGAACCACCTTCGAACGAACGAGAGTATCGCTCAACCGGTCCAACTCGACCTCCTCCTGCTGCTGGTCAAGGAAGTCGATCGACTACTCCCGTTCCGATGATGGTAGTCGAAGAGACCGCCGAGGAAGAAGAGCAACAAAGCGAATCTTACGATCAAACGGAACCGATGCAATCGGAGGAAGGAGGTTACGAAGTCGATGAACACGCTACTTATGGCGAACCGACGAGTACTCAAACTGGTGCGACTACACCAAGTACGACGTACGGAGGAGACTGGCAAGCGGATGGTTACGATTACGTTTCTCAACAACACGCACCTTACGATCCTTACGCACCTCAACCTCATCACAATCAACCTCACGATCCCTACCAATCTCAGCAAGCTTACCAGTATCAGACTGGATCGACGAACGAGATGCGGGAAGAGGAGGAGGAGGAGGAGGAGGATTCGCTCACTCCAGCTGTTCAACAAGAGGCTACATTCTCTTCGCCTTACCAGCAATCTTCACCGCGAAAGCAATTCGAACAACGTCAGCAGCGAATGCCAACAGATCGAGCTCCCGCATCAACTACTCCTTACAGCCAATCGTCGAATTCCTATTCCCCTCATGCTCCTCTCGCGCCACAAAATCCCCATACGTACCAAGGACAAGCGTACGATCCCTACGCTGCCTCTCGTCCCGCTCCCGCATCTCGACAAGGTTCCTACACGAATGACAATGCCGAAATTGCCGACCTCGGATTGGAACGTCGACAGGCTCCCCTCGTTTCTTTCGGTTTCGGTGGTCGAATGCTCGTAGTCTTTCCTGGAGGAGGGGATCGCTTCAACGCGAACTCGGCTTACGACGCTGCGAATCCTTATTCCGTCGCCGACTCTCAACCTCAACCATCGACTCCTACTACCGTTCATATTCGGAAACTCGACGATATCCTTCCCCCTTCGCGTGAAGCACCTTTCCCAGGACCGATCTTTCTTGACGGTGGCAAGGCCAACTCTGGAAAGAAACGGAAAGAAGCTCTAGCCTGGCTCGGCAAGCGAATTCAGGAGCTCGAGGAGGAAATCAACAATACTTCGTCTCATCTCGGCTCGGATAAAGGTGATCCGGCGAATCGAGCCGCGAAGAAGAGGGAGACGAGGCTCATTCTGGTAAACTTGGTCAAGATTTTCATCGAAAACGAAGGAAAACTTGTCGGAACGTGAGTCTCGCTCTTACTTACGCTAGCTCTCGTTAGCTTTCCGAGCTGATTTCTACCACACATTCTCCTCACAGTCCCGTCGTCGACGACGCTGTTCGTGCAGTGTTGATTCCCTCAGCGATTTCCTCCTCCGAACCTACCTCGCTACCAACAGCTGATCAACTTGCTGCCAACGCTACGAACTCATCCGAAAGTCACCTCACTTCACCATTCGTTACTTATGGAGTCAGCTCGACAGACCTCGACGAGATGACAACTTTCCTACTCCGAGGCGAGAGAAGAGAAGCGGTTCAGTACGCTCTCGAACACAAGATGTGGGCTCATGCTTTCATCATCGCAAGTTGCGTCGACACGGACTGTTGGAAAGACGTCACTATGGAGTTCCTTCGTTCCGAGTTGACGCCGTCTCAAGGAAATCAAGGTTCAGGAGCCGAAGGTCGTGAAGCTTTGCGAGTCGCTTATAGTATGTTTGCTGGACTAGGAGCAGAATCAAGTACGTCTCTCCAGCTGGCACTCTCTTCCCGAAACTCGCTAATTTGTGGCCGTTTCCCTTGTCTTGGTGTAGTCGAGCAATTCCTTCCTCCTCGATCTTTCTCCGAACAGTCTCGATCCCAGCTTCTTCCCGCCGCGCCTATTGGAACCTCAGCTCAATCTGGTTTCGACTCGAGATCGAAGCTATCAGACTCGACGCTAGCAACTTGGCGAGATACCGTTGGTATGATCGTATCGAACCGAACCGCCGGTGATTCAGCTGCTCTCACGGCTCTCGGCGATGCTCTTGCAAGCAACGATGAGATCGAAGCTGCACATGTCTGGTGAGCTCTCGTCTCACTCTCATCGTCAACTATCGTCAATTACTGACTCGCGTCGGATCGGGATTCTTGCAGCTATCTTCTGTCGCCCCAAACCTCGCTTGTTGGAGGTATCGGCTCGCTCAACTCTCGTATCCATCTCCTTGGTTCAGCTCCATCACTATCGAATGGCATCGATCTCGAAAGTGTCAAGTTGACGGAACTCCTCGAATTTGGTTGTTCACTCACTTCTACAATCAAGGGTCAAGAAACATTCACCGGTTTCCCCCACCTTCAAGCCTACCGTCTGCAGCATGCGAGTCTCCTCGCCGATTCTGGGGATATCCAACGATCTCTCAAGTAAGCTCACCTTTCCTCTCCAGCCCGCCGCTCTCGCTGTTTCTTACGATCTCTTGTATTTTCTGAAGGTACACCGAAGCTGTTGTCAACACGCTCAAAGTCGCTACTCGACCCAGTCCTTTCTATCACCCTCGACTAGTCGCCCAAGTCAAGCATCTCGGTGAACGAATCGGTGCTGCTCCAGGACAGAAAGAAACCAGTTCGTGGATCGCTCGCAAAGTTCCTCGACCTACCGTCAACTCGCTATGGTCGACTTTCGAAGGTGGATTCAGCAAGTTCGTCTCGGGTGAAGAAGATCTCTCGCAAGCGCAACTTGCAGCGAAAGCTGAAGTCGCCAAAGTCGCCAATGGTCAACCCATCGGACCTTTCTCACACTACAGCGCAATCGCTCCTGATTCGACCTCTGGCACTCTATCTCGAGCGCAGTCTTCAACCGATCTCAGTGGAGGGGGAGGAGGAGGAGGTGGTTCCCATCTCTTACAGAGTCAGCCTCCCATTCGCCCTCGGTCTGCCGCTGCTCCAGTACCTCCCTCTCACCCTTCGCCTCAGTCAAACAAGCCTGTGCACTCTCCCGGTCCTCCCCCTGTCAAGCGAGCACCGTTCAAAACTCATCACGCTCGTTCTTCCTCCCTCGGAGCTTTCGCTGGTTACGACTTCAACCCTACTGCTCCTCCTCCCTGGCAGTCTTATACTCCAGCAGCTCCCGCTCGCACCAAAGTTGAAGAAGAGAACGACCTCACCGATTCTCCCCGCGAATCAATGGAGACTTCCGAGAGACCGAAACCTCAACTTGCGCCAACAGAAGATCGATTCTCCGAGGATGCTTCCGGCTTCATCTCTCCGATGGCACAATATACACCCTCCGTCTCTCCAACACCTGGCTCGAATCGTTCGATGCAACCTCAGAATCCTTCGCATCGACGAATGACGACTGCCGAAGAACTGGCCGATCTCGGAATTGGTAACAGCAAGTCCAAGAAACCTGCTTTCGATGCCCTCGACGAAGAATTGGAAGCAGAAGAAGGAGGCGCTCCACCGCGGGTAAGAGACGAGAATGCTCAAAACTCATCTGACCCTGCAGCTGGAGGTTCATCTTCGAAAACTGACGACAAGCCAAGTGAGTTTCCTCGTTCTATCTCAATCTGTCGGCGCCAGATTAGCATGCTTACGAATTACTCCGTCGAGCAGCGATCAAACCTTCGAAAAGTTGGCTCGGAGGCTGGTTCAAGCGCGAGGCTAGTCCAGCAGCTCAAATCGGACCTGGACCCGTCAAAGCGAATCTCGGCGACCAGAAGACCTTCTACTACGACGAGAAACTGAAAAGATGGATCAATAACTCTGGAAAGGTGAGATTCTATTCTCCCCTTGTTCTGTGGCGAGAGCTTACTGACGAGATGTCCGCTATACTCTTCAAGGGTGGTGACGAAACTCCTCCTTCCATCGTACCTCCTCCTCGCGCTTCGACTGCCTCTCCGAGTCGAGCGATGCGAGGATCACCTCGATTCGGTTCTCCTGCACCTCCCGTTCCTCCAATGCCTCCTCAGCGATCGCAAACAACTGGTCCTCCTCCCCTTAGTCGTTCAGCGACCTCTTCTGACTTGCGATCACAAACGCCACACGGCGAACTTAGACCTCCTTCTCGACCATCTTCGGCTGCTGACGGAGCTCAAGGAGGACGGGCAAACGCTCGTCGTAACAAGCCAAAATATGTCGCTATACATCCTTGATCTAGCCAGAATCTTTCTATTACGTCTTTCTTGTTTCACAACATTGTAACTGTTCATTTCTCGCCGTAAAAGATATGTGAAAAAGTGAGAGAACGTGAAAAGGTCGTTATTTCGTTAAGAGAAATCTATTCAGACTACTAATTGACACAACATCCCGATAAGAACCCAAAGAATTCGTCGTCGAGTCTAGCACAACAGACGGAAAGAGCAGGAGGAACTAGGAGAAGGAGGAGATTAAGCGTTAATCGAGAGTGAGATTCGGTTAAACCAAATGTTTTGATCCTTAGGAGAAGCCCAACTAGGATCGCTTCCACCGAAGAAGGTGTTGAACATGATGCCGTCGAAACCAGCGTTATCGACTTTGGACGATGGAGCCTTCTTCTTGTCTGCCAGGATCGAATCAGCCCCGAGGATTTGAGCTGCTTCACCTGCGAGAGGTAGATCGTTGACGAGAGCTGGGACGTTGCCGAGGTCGAGAAGTGTTCGTCCATCTTTTGTTGGTTGAGAGGGAGAGGCGATGATCGTGGAAGTTGCGAGAACGGTTTGAGTTGATTGAGCGGTAACGTACTCGGTGACGGTTGGGATCTCTGATCGCTTGATGACATTCCCTAGCTCGCCAGCGAGTCCTCCGAGTAATCCTCCAAGGAGTCCTTCGTCTTCGTTCGCTACGGCGGTAGAACTAGGTTGGAGCGTTTCGGACGTTTCCGTAGGATTCGGCACAGCCGTCGGTAATGAGGAGAATGGTGAAGATTGGGTGGAAGAGGGGGAGTCGACGGGCGAATCTGATGAAAGTTGAGCACGGAAAAGGACCGAATCGGACGAAAGGACGAGTTCTGAAGGGCACGAACTGAGGTCAGTGTCCCTTCGGAGCTGGAATAAGAGAGATACATCAAGCGTACTGTCATTGACGAAGATGCGGAATCCGCCATCGGCTACTCCCGGAGTGTTTAGTCGAATCTCTTGTCGAATGTTCGACCAGGCTCCCTTTTCGAATGTCCAGGCTCCTCGTCCGATAGATAGTCCATACGTTGACTCGCAGTCTGATTACGATGAGGAACTCGTCAGCGCAATGCCAAATTCGCAAAGATGAGGAGGGAAAGCTTACAACTCAAGGGAGGAGTGTTGCAAAGCTCTTCGGTTTGCACTCCTTTCGGAACATACAGATAGAGCTCTCCTTTACCACCACTTCGGAACTATCGGAAGAAAGGAAAACAGTGAGCTCGATTTCGTTCGTCTTGGTTGATCGAAATCCGAAAACTCACCATAAGTCTCGTTGAAAAGCAGTCTTCGGATTCTTGTCCACCCGAGCAGCCTTTGTGACCACCATACATTCCCGGTAGCTTACCGCCCTTCACGAAGTCGAAGTCGGCGGGGAAGAAGACGGAATATTCGAGCGAGACGTTTGTTGCTTGACTCAGATCGACTATAAACGCTAGAAGTCAGCAATGCTAGTTGTGAGATGAGAGCAAGAGATTGCGTTGAGCTTACGAGGTGACATGTACAATCCAACACCTCCAGTAGGAGCGTTCTTATTCGCGGGATTGATGGAACCTTTCGGGAACAAAACTTGCATCGCAGGACCGTTCGATAGATCGACTGGAGAAGTCGCCGCTAGGTTCGAGGCCGGGACTGCAGCGTTGTTCTGTGTAGGAGATGTAGAAGAGGCCCAGGCTGTTGAGGGGATCGATTCGACGAGTTTAACGTTTCCGGCTCCCCATGACCACCGCTTTGCACCGAGTGCAGTATTGACGTCTCCGGAGAAATCGCTTGGAATGGTCCAAGATGGTAGAGCCGAGGACGAAGAAGGTTTCGGGCTAGGAATAGTCGAGGATGAAGCGGAGGATTCCGACGAAACTGCCGAGGCGGTGACAGTAGCAGTGAGTTCGTCGATGATGGTGGATGTGAAGAGGATTGTCGAAGTGACTGTGATGGGAGCGGCGGTTTGAGTTGCGGTGACGGTTAGACGTTCTGTGCTGATGGAGATCATTGTCGAAGCTGGATCCACAGGGACGATGGCCGTTGGACTCGAATTCGAGATCGACGGATCTGTGAGGGTGATAGGGGAAGGCCAAGGTTGAGAAGAAAGATCGGTAGAAGAAGATGAGGGAGAAGGGGTGGGAAGTCCAGTCGAAACGGTGAAAGGAGTTGGTACTCCCGGGATAGGCGCTGCGTGGATGAGACGTGCAAGCACGAGACAGATAGAGAAAAGCTGAAGATGGAAAGTAGCGGGAGCTGGAGGCATCTTGTGTTGAAGTGTGTGAAGTAGAGATGAAGAACAGATGAAGGAAAGCCAAGCAGTAGCGAAGACATCCTCTTTATACGAAGAGAGGTACGCTGTGCCATTTGGTGAGAAGGTGCGTCAGTTGGGATCCTTAGAAAGAAGGATGGAAGAGAGGCAGGTCGGAAATCATACGAAAATTCGAATCTTGACTAGGCTACGACGAAGTCTCACTCAAGGTAATGATGATTTGTCAGTCTCATTCGAAACGTACCGATGTCTTTAAACCGTGCCTTCTGTCCTTTACTGTCATCGAGGGAAGACGGCGTGTCATAGAAGCGACGCCTCGGCGCATGCCAATTCGTTTTTGCATCGAACAGCCGTTTGTACGGCTTCGCAAGCCCGAGCAAGTCAGTCTCCTGTGAGATGTATGCAATGAAGCCCGAAAGTTGGGTAAACGGGTCGGAATCTGTCTCAGCTGTTAACGCAGAGAAGCTTCGTCAGCCAACACGAAAAAGTTACAGGTGTTCTACTTGATCATGAAATACGCTACATTCAACTATAATACGACATAACACCCAGATCACCATCTATCTAATCCCTCCTTTAGACTGCACCGAATTCGCCCCTCGATTCCGCCAACCCTCATTCTGCTGCGAAACCGCTGTTTTCACGAGGTGAACAATCCAATCGGGGGAGTACGAAGGCACGTTCTCCTGAGAGTAATGATCGAGAGGCGGAGCTGCGGCTGGTGGCGATGGAAGGGTCTGGAGTGACGAAGGAGGAGGGAAAGCGGAAGAAGAGAAGGGAGAAGCGACGGAGAGGGGAAACGGTAAGTTGCTTTCGGTACGCTCGCGGCCAGTTCGACTCTTGCGGTCGAAGGGAGAGACACTAGACGTAGCGGAGTGACCGGTACCGGGACGAGAGACGCCAGAGCTGGCCGGCACTTGAGCGACTAATTCTGATTGAGCGAGGTGAAGAGGAAAGGGGATCCAGGGGAGTTGTCGACCGGGAACGGCCATAGAGGACGGAACGATAGCCTTGAAGCAGAGGAGGTATGAATCTTTGGCGAGCCCATCTGAACCGTAAGGTGCGCCAGAACGAGAAGTGAGGGGGATAAGAGACGGTTCTAGAATGAGTCGACCAGAGAGGGAAGCGATTGCATCTGGCGAGAGACTGCGTGCGAGGTAAGGAAGCAAGGTCTTCGAGACGAGGGGTCCAAGTTGAACAGTTGAATTGTCGGCGTTCGCTTGCGCAGTCGATAGTTCCCGAAGAGATCGTCCTCCTACGCTTCGAAGATCGTCGATGACGCTCGCCAGCGTTGTTGTAGCGTGTCCACTTGACGAGAGTCTCGGAGAGGCCAGCGAGGGATCGCAGAGACTGGCGAGCTCAGTCATCGGTAACGAATGATGTTGCTTCTCGTCGACGACCACTTGCAGGCCTTCACCAGGAATAGCCTACTCGGTACAGTCAATGTTAGCGAGGTTCTGGCACCGGGTGATGATGCTGTCACAACTCGTAGAACGTACCTGGAGAAGCAGAATGCCTCCGTACAGCCGACCACGCTCCAGCTTCTTCATAACTCCGAATCGAGTAAAGCGATAGACATCTCGGAAGTAATCGAACACTCGATCGTAAGGGCAGGCGAGCGAATTCGACGTCAGGCGAGCGACTGCACCCGGTTCGGCAAAGACGAAACCTCGAGCGAGGAAATTGTCGCGTTCGGTGGCGGTTTTGAGCCTTCGAGCGAGCACGAGCATCTGTCCTTGAGTGACCGTGAACTTGTCGTTCGAAGTTTTCGACGATACCTCGTAGTGACCACTGCGATTCAAAGAAACGGTCAATCTTCGGAAGACGAAGACTGCGAAGGATGAATAACGTACGTCTTGAGGATAGTATCATACAGTACACCGAGAGAACGAAGATCCTCTCCGTCACCGCTCAGTTGCATCGCAATGTCTTCACTCGCCATCCTGAAACTGACTAGACTCCTTCTCTTGAGTTCCGCCTCGCTATTGCTCAGTCCCGGATCCTCTGTTGCCTCGTCACTTCCGATCCCCATCTGTTCGTTCCCGCTCGAAGTACTGTAGTCCACTGAGGGTCCTTCCCTCTCCTCCGGCGGAATCGTCTTCTCCTGAACTCTACGACCTCGCCAACTCCAAGAGAGCTGTAAGAAGGCGACGAAGGCTGGATCTGATCTCGATAACTTGATCCTACTCGTATCGAGTCGAAGTCGCTGATTGAAACCGAAGAAGCTGAGGAAAGAAGGCCTGTCTTCGGGAGTCGAGGTAGGGTACATTCGAGCAGAGGGGAGAAGTCCAGATTCAGGATGCACGAGTAGCAATCCTTGATGATCGAAGATTGCAGTAGCGAGGATGATGCGATGACGAGCTGCTCGTTGACGAGTGTGTCGAATTTGAGCGAAGTAGGCGAAAATGAGTAACGAGATGCAGCAGACTGGTGCGACGACGCAGATGATCGAGACTGTAGAAAGTAATCTCACAGTCAGCTCAGTAGCTCGAGCAGTGAGTAGGAACGAAACTGGCAAACTGACTAATGATCTTTTTCGTAGCGTTATCCGAGGGAGTTGCAAGTTCAGTGCCTTCTTTGGCATAGTAATGCGTCCCAACAAGTGCGACAAAGTGCATAGAGCAGACTCCTGCCCCTAATATCATCGCCACGGCTAGTCGTTTGTACCAGGAGTGTTGCAATTTCGGACGGAAAACGACGAATAGCATGTAGAGTCCGACGGAAACGGCTGACATGGCGATCAGGATTGAAGCGAGCACGGTCCACCAGTCGTTGGTGATCCGAGGTACCGAATTGATCGAGACTTGACCAACGTAATCTGCGAAGTCAACGAAAGAGTTTGAGCAATTCACCTCGGTTCGAATATGTGCGAGATTGAAACTCAACGCATGGCAGCGATTCCTCCACCACAAATGACTCCGGCACCCAAGATCTTTGCAACTCCTGCCTTTGACACCTTCGCTGCATTAACTCCGAAATCTCCACCATCGTCTCGAGCTTCATCATCTTCACCCTTGATCTCCCCAAGGTCCTGCTCTTTCGTACTGTCGAGGTGCTCTTTCCGACGTTGAGATGGCGACATGGAGAATGAAGTCGTCGGAGGAAGACTATTCGCAGTGGACGAAGTTTTCGGTCGAGTTTTGTCGTCAAATCGACTCTGTCCTGGTAGTCCAGTCTCTTCTTGTGCATCTTCGAGCGAATCGACCATGGCGAGTTCGTCTTCTTCATTCGGGAGTTTCGCGGTAGGGGAGTTGAGTCGAAGACCGATGAAGGAAAAGGCGAGGATCATCGAGAGACACGATACGACGAGAGAGAGGATGGTGTAGCCAGCTTGGTAGCTGAGAGGAACTCCTTGACCTTCCCAAGGAGGAGGTAGTCGAAGGTTGACTGCTTGATTCCCAACCTATATTCATGCGAAAGTCGAAATGTGGGTAAGTATCGGTATTGTACGTCCTTTGAAGCGAGCAACGCTACTCACGAAATGCATTCCAAAGGTTGCTGTTGATCCAAACGCGGTACCTCCCCCTAGCAACAGCATAACATTCATCGCTCCAGCGTTCCCAGTCCTTCGAAGTAAGATTTCGAGAGTAGTCCAACTCCCGATCACTGCTACGAGCCAGCTGAGTACTATCATTCCTCCTGAGTAAACGACTACGAGTTGGACATAGCCAGAGTCGGCCATGACTGCTGGCTCAACTCCCTTTCAGAATTCGAGGGGAAAGGAAATTCTTCCGCGTTGACGACGAGGGAGGAGAAGTCGAGGGGTCGTGATGAATGTTCGAGGTGTAGCAAAGTGAACCTTATGTGGTCTGTGGTGTTTCGTGTGTTGTAGAAGTGAAGAGTAGACCTTCGAATTCATTTGATTTTTAAATTAAAGTTCTCAAGACATTGAAGGTTGACTTCTTACCTCTCGCTCTATGTTCTCACGATTCAGCCGAACACTCGAGAGAATGCGTTGAAAGCCCGAGCATCGCCGCTCGCCTTCGTCTACTCGGCCCACCTCTCCTCGAATGTTCATTCATCGAAGCTGGTCTACATCGGTGAGCTCTCTCTTACGAGGCTCGAAACGCGACGATGTCTATAGTCAGGTCATGATAGAGCTGACCTGTCGCTTTCGTTTCCGGCAGTAGCACGACGGGTCGCCTCGAGGTCAAGTTTTCGCAATCGACCTCGCTTCACCCCTCTTACATCGCTCCCGACACTCGCAAGATCCCCCTCTCGTCTATGCCTCTGAGGAATCTGGTCTTCCCGCTCGACCGACAGCCTCCGCTTGTGATAGCTTCGTAGATATCGATCATACGAAAGGAAATCCACAGGTCTTGCAAATTACTTCTCAAGCTGCTCAGTTCTCGGCTTCATCTCCTCAACGCGACGAAAGGGTGCAGCGGGAACGAGACTACGAGTGGAGGAAAGAGTTGGAGGAATTGAGGAATTCAAGAGGAAATCAGCGAATGTCATAAACAGTCACCAAACCTCTTCAAACGAGATCTGTAAGCCTTCATCCCTGTTGATGGTGAGAACGTAGTGTACTCACCTGTATCTTCCGTGCTCCTCAGTGGAGTGGTTCGCGGGACAGGCAGAGCTCGAGCGGAGACTTTGAGGGGTTCGAGCAGCTTTTGCTTTTTTCCGACTCTTCTTCGACTCTTCAAATTCCCTTCTACTCTTTCTCTCTATCTCCTCTACCCTAACTACCCTAAAATCTACTCCTGCTGAGGCGTAAGCGAGCCAGAAGGAATTGAACGAACGGACTCCGCGGATGGCGTGTGTCCGAAAAAAGTAGAGATCGCTTATTTCCCCCTTCCTTCCTCTCACATCTCTTCAATCCACGTACTCGACTACAGCTAGACTACTTGGTGCTTCAGTGATCAAGTATGACTGCCGCAGATGAATTGACCGCACTAGTGGTGAGCACGCCGTCTCGAGGTTCCGTATCTTTCAGGAGGAACCGACTGATCTTTCCTTTATGTGCAGAACACCATTCTTGCTCAACTACCAGAGGGCGCCAACCGTGAGTACATTATCCCCTCGCTCCCGAGATTGATTGTTGATGACTCGTATTATAGCTTGGGCTGCCATTCGAGCTGCTTTCTCCGCTCAAGTCAGGCCAAGTTTAGGCACAGGCTTCCTGGCACAGCTCTACACTTGTTCCGCAATCATAGCATTGTTAGTCCAGCGCTCTAGTCAGTCATTTGAGCTTTGAACTGACGATTTTTTCATTCGAGCAGGTCAAATGCATTCTTCATCGCATCATTGTACCTCAAATGGCGACAAGGGAACTATTGGTTGTTCAAGACACATCGAGGAAGAGGAGGTGTCTACATCGTTCCTCATTACTCGTCGTGCTGGATCACCTGTTTCGCCATTTTCTACGGAATCTTGCAAGGCTACCTCTGGAAATCCATCTACTTCTCAAGAGGAGATCTCGTATACGATTCGGCTTTGTGGCGGACGCTCGTGTGGTGGAGCGGTTATTTGGCGTTTTTCCTGGCAGCTTGGAGTTTGTGTGTTAGCCGTAAGTCGATTTTCTCCCATTCACGTTTCCGAATGACGATTAGTTGACGTTCTCGATCGTAGACGTGCTTCACCTCGACTCGTCCGACAGACCAGCAAAGTCCTTCCTAGCTCAAGCTCCTTTCCTCAACACTTTCGGAATTCTCATCATCGTTGCGAGTGCAACTTCCATCGCCATTCTCGGAGGAGCTTCGCACCTCAGGTATCACAGCGCGATGGAGAACTATGAGAACATCGATGCAGCACTAGGCGCTCTGGAGAAAATCTAGTTCGTTGAAACGGTTCAGCTCTCGTCTAAGATGAGGCAAACATCTGACTTGTCCTCTGAACAGCAACGGCAAGTTCGACGTCGCAGCCTTTCAATCTGGTACTGGATTCGCTATAGCAGAACAGTTCATCACGGATCTTGCTTCGTTCGGAACGTATGTTTTGTCTTCTCGATGTATTTCGAGAATCTCGCGCTCATTTATCGTTTTCCAATGTCCAGCTACTTCCGATGGACGTTCATCGCATACGTATGTCAATCCACTTGTCCCGACGCTCGCGCAAACCTGATGAAAGGTTGCGTATCGACAGCTGATTTGGACTCTGCTCCTCGAGATTTTGTTGGTCAGCGCTGGAGTACTTCACCTCGTGCGTATCTCTCCCTACATATTCTAGTATATGTCTCATAAAGCACAGACTGACGCGAGACCCTTTTACAGCGCGAACTCCGACGAACTATGGACGAATTATCGAATCGAACTCGAATCAGTCCCGAAGCTCGAGAGCAAGAAAAGATCGTGGAAACAACCTACAACAGTCTCGTATACATCACCTAGTACGTTATTCATACAGACTGTCGGAGTGCGGAGCAGGGACTCATGGACATCGTTGTTCAGCGCTGTTTGCATTTTCCTCACTTGTGTCAACGGAATCTTCGCGTTCGTCGCCTCAGCTGGCTCTAAGGTCGTCTACCTGAAGAGCTACTCCTATGCCGCTCAAGTTTTGCCACCATACTTGTTCAGCTTCCTGGGTCTCCCACTATCCATTCTCTTCTTTCGACAGATCCTCCTTAGCAACCGATCAGCCGAAACTTCAGAAGCGAAAAGCAGGCCTGCATCGGTCGTTTCTCGACGTCCAAACGATGAACTTGACTCTGGTATCACTTCAATCCTCTCCACGAGTCAGAAACCTGCAACGAATGAGATCTACCCGATGACACAGATGTCGACCGTTCCCTACACCCACGATCTCTCGATTCCCATCTCTCCTGGATCGCCAAACTCGACCGTCGAGAGTGGAGGAGGCGGAGGGGGAGCTCCAGCGTCGATTGATACTGAGAATAGCGAAGCTCACCTCTACTCAACGAATCGAATCCAATCACAAGATCTGCCATTCTACTCGAACTACGCTACGAGGAAACCAATGGATGTCGAGGAGCTACAGAGCGCACCTTCGTGGGGATTCAGAGGAAGGAAAGGTTGAACTATTTGCAAGTTGGACTCATCAAGGACTTGAAATTTTCGTTTTTATTATTTTACTTCTTTTCGTTAGACTATTTGTTTCCCTCTTTGTCATATCACTCTCCCCCGTTACGCCACCATCGATTCACGGCCTGTACAAACTATCTTGCGGAAAGTGATACTCCCCGCCGGCTTCCGATTAATGCGACTTCTCCTCTTTCATGTTCCGACGGCTTCGTCTTCCTCCAACTTCCTGGTCTCATACGATTCGCAAGATGACTCAATCCGCTGCGCCAGTCCAAGGTCGCAACTTTCGCCTAGCTATGTGTCAAATCGCTCAACCTGGAGATGGATCCGATAAAGCCGCCAATCTCGCCCATGCACGAGAGATGATCGCACAAGCAGTCAAAGGTGGCTCAGAAGGGAAGAAACCTGATCTAGTGATGCTGCCAGTGAGTCCACCTGAGCTGTTAAGGGCTTAGAACGAATCAATGATTGATCGAGCGGAATGATGGTGTTGACAGGAAATCTTCAACTCTCCTTACGCTACGAATATGTTCAGAAAGTACGCAGAGAGGATCGGATGGACACCGGAGAACAAGGATAGCTACAAAGTCGAGGAGACCGATAGTGAGAGTATTCGCATGTTGAGCGAAACAGCAAAGGAGCACAATATCTGGCTGATAGGAGGCAAGTACTCCCAGCTACTCTCCGTATCCTTGTGCTAGAACTGACAAAGCTTTGCGTCTCTAGGATCGATTCCAGAGCTGTCCGACGACAAAGTTTACAACTCATCACCTTTCTTCTCGCCTGAAGGAAAGCTTGTCGCCCTTCACCGCAAAGTACATCTATTCGACATCGATATGAGCGCATCAGGCGGTATCGTGTTTAAGGAGAGCGATACACTAACCCGAGGCCACAACTTGACAATCGTCGAAACCGGTTCGTTATCATTCTTCACTGCTGAATTCGGCCTCGTTACCTTCTCACTCTCGCTGACTCTCGATCACTCTCTACAGAATTTGGCAAGATCGGTGTCGGTATTTGTTACGATGCCAGGTTTTCGGAAATGACCATGATCGCTGCTCGAAAAGGTTAGTTTGCCTCGTCCTGTCGTTTCCGACCCTTTTTCCTGCTTGAAGGCAGGTACAAAAATAGGATCTGATATAGGAGTCAGTAGGCGCCACCCGAGTGCTTCGAAGCTGACTAAGCGGATCTTCGTTCGAATACAGGTTGTGTTGCGATGCTGTTCCCTTCGGCATTCAACATGACAACTGGACCGCTGCACTGGGATCTGATACAAAGAGCAAGAGCTGTCGATGAACAGATGTACGTCGGAATGTGCTCCCCTGCGCGTGCTACGAGTGGAGACGGTTACAAAGCTTGGGGTTATTCCGGCGTTTCAGATCCAATGTGAGTACACCTGCTTCGCCTCAATCTCATCTCATAAATAGAGAAGTTAATGATGTGCTCTGTGTGCTCATCTCGATAGGGGCAAATTTGTAGCACAACTCGAAGAGAAAGAGGGAATAGCTTTTGTCGATATCGGTGAGAACCATTCATCTCCTTATCGCGACTTCTCATCACTCTATGACTGACGCAACTTCTCTGTTTAGATCTATCGGTGATTGACAAGGCTAGAGCTGGTATTCCCGTCACTGTTCAACGTCGTTTTGATGTCTACGACGATGTAGCACAATCGGCGAAAGCGTAATTTATCACTTGTTCATCTCACAGCTTGAAGAAGTCATGCTTCGGATGAGGCGAGGCAACTGGTTATACCTCTGTTGGCATGCTCTGCGAGAAGGATCAAATTAAGGGAAAAGGGGAAGTCTGATAGCAGCGTATGACAGCTCGCACTTGTATCATCAAACTATCGAGCACCTCTCTCTAATTTTGGAGAGCTTGCGAATAAGTCTTGCGAAATTCGAGAGAGGTTTGGATTTTTTTTTGAGTTTGCCTCAATCAACAACTTGCTCACCTCTCCGGCCCATCGGACGAGCGCACAGTCATGCCCGACGCATTCTTCTCCAAACCTAGGCCATTCAGCAAGCGCAAGAGAGAAGGAGAAGGAGAAGGAGGACAGCGATCAGGCAAACCAACAAGTAGGAATCAAACTTCAACAAGAGGAGCTCGAGGGGGTAGTAGTAGCAGAGGGAGGGGAAGAGGAAACGGTAGAAGAGATGGTGGCAACGATAGGAATGATAACAAGGGCAAGCGAAGACAAGAGGATGAGGATGAAGAATTAGATTTACCAGACGATGGTGCATTCGATTCAGACGATCAAGGGAGTCAGGAAGANGGCGCAGCGGCAGAAGAGAGCTCNGAGGANGAAGACGAACTAGAAACACCGGCTCAGAAGAGGTTGAGGTTATCACAAATGTACCTTCAGAGTCTCGAAAAGGATAAAGAGGGTAAGTTTACCATTCGCTACGATGTACAAGAAACATGAGCTGATCAGTACTTCTACATACAGAAGAAGTCGGGTTCGATGCGGCGGATCTCGACAGGGATATCATCGCAGAACGATTACAACAGGATGTCGTTAGTTTTCCCTTTCCTTCTCGCTCGTTCGCCTTGAATCGCGCAAGCTGACTCGGCTCGATATTTATCACAGCTCGAACATACCGGCAAACTCCATCTCAACGTCGGTTCCACCGTGAGTTTCCAATCGGAAATATCGTGCTGCACTATTCTTTCGTCTGACTTTTCGTTTATTACAGCTCCGACTCCCTCTTTCTCCTTCCTCCATCTTTCAAACACCATCGAAGGGTCACCGTGGCTCCGTTACCTCTGCCGTCGCATCACACGACGGCCACTGGCTCTACACTGCCAGCAAAGATGGAGGCATCATCAAGTACGATTTGCGAGCCGTTTCTTCCTCTTCCCCCTCGACCTCGGCTCAATCTGCTCCTCGTATCACTCGAATTGCACAAGTTGGCAAGACTCTGTCGGCCTCTGAGAAACGGAAACCTCTGCCAGCGAAGAAGGGAGACAAGGGGAAAGGCAAAGAAACGACAGAAGGTCATTCGGATGAGATCCTCGATCTTGCAATCAGTCATGATGGATTAGTGCTAGCAAGTGCGGGACGAGACAAGATTGTCGGGTGTTGGAATGTAGAGGGAGAGGGGCTCAAGTGGTCGAGAGGATTAGCGGGTCACAAGGATAAGCTCGCTGTGAGTACAACTTTCCTGTTCTCAGGCTCAGACAGAGCGAATCACTCACGGTCCCTCCTCTTAGTCTATCGCTTTCCGACTCGGCACTCAACAACTGTACACCTCTTCATTCGATCGAACAGTCAAGTTGTTCGACCTCTCGACTTTCTCCTACGTCGAAACCCTCTTCGGTCATCAAGATTGTATCCAATCTATCGACGCTCTACGAGGTGAACTCGCTGTGACAGCTGGAGGAAGGGACAAGACTGTACGGTATTGGAAGGTTATGGAAGAGAGTCAATTGGTTTTCCGAGGAGGAGGAGGCAGTCGTATTAGGAACGTGCTTGAGGGCGCTAACGAGGACGAGGGACTGGAAGAGGAGGAAAAACGAAGAAGGAGGAAAGTGAGAGAACTCGAAGCGGCGAAAGGACCAGTGAAATTCGTCGAGGGTAGCATTGATTGTGTCGCGATGGTGGATGATACAACGCTGCTAAGTGGGGGAGACAGTGGGTATGTTATAATCTCGCTTGATACTGACTTAACGATTGACGACTGACCTTGATGACTTGGTCGTTTTAGATCGCTTTGCCTCTGGACCGTCACCAAGAAGAAACCTATTCACACCGTCCAATTNGCTCATGGCTTCAACGAACACGTCTCTGAGACCGAGGGAATCATCGGCACTCCTCGATGGATCACCTCACTCGCGACTCTTCCCTATGGAGACGTTTTCGCATCAGGTTCTTGGGATGGGCAAGTTCGACTATGGAAAATCGATGAACGAATTCGATCCTTCTCGCTCCTTACAACTATCGCCGCACCTGGATTCGTCAACTCTTTGCAACTCATCGCTCCGAGTCTGCGGCCTACGAAAGAAACTCAGCTACCGAGAATGGATGGGAGGAAGAAGGACAAGTCGACGGAGGAGGAATCGAAGAATCTCGTAGTCGTAGCAGGAGTCGCCAAAGAACCAAGACTAGGAAGATGGATGAGGTTCAAGGACGGAAAGGAGGGTGCCATCGTTGCCGTCATTCCTATGCAGTAAAATCACTCTTGCTCGTACTCATTTGTCGCTCTTTTCGCATTTGCAAACTACCTTGTGTCGACAGATTACGTAGACTCGCATCGAGAAAGTCTCCATTGGAACACATGACAGCTTATGATAACGATATTCCAGAATCTAAAAGGCCCGAACTACTTCACACTCGATCCCTTTCTCCAAACAAGCACTTCTCAGTAAGCGGACGTCAGGATCCGACGGGAAGGGACCACGTAATCGCAGGTATCGGAAGGAGGTTGGTAGCGTCTCGTCTTGGATTGTATCGATTAATCGCCAAAGGAGGAAGAGGTCTTCGTCGAGAGAAAGGTATCGAAGGCGAGGAGGAAGACGAAGATAAGGCGTTGGTATCCGGAAAGACGATTCGTCGGAGTTTGTCATAAGGGATAGGTGGGTCAGACGAGGGAAGATGGAAGAGAGTGTGTTTGGATCGACGGGGTCTGGTTCGGTAGAAGTCGAATCTTGGAAATCCCGGACGACAAGTTGCTGCAGTGACTCGGCACAGCCTCGACTGTTGAGGAGGTCGAATATACCTTGTAGTGGTGCAGTACTAACGTAATCGATGGCTTCGAACGATTTCAGCTTCGTCGTCCTTCCAAGAAGCCAGTCGAGACCTTGGAGAGGCCACCCAAGAGTGTCGAAACTCCTCCATGTCGTGATCGAAAGTTCTTCGAGGTCGTACCTAGGTGGAGGTCCCCACATCGGGAGGTCTCGTTTGACGAACGACGATACTGATCTATCGGGAGCGATTGCGTTGACCCTGTCCAGTCGAAGGATTTTGAGATGACGAAAGGAGGAGAGCAGAGGAACGATGCATTCGAAGGGGGACTCGACGCCATGGAAGCCGTAGGAGAATGAACGAAGCTGAGAGTGGGTCTGAAGTGCAGTGTACAGTTTGGCTGGGGGATCTTTGGCGAAGTAGACGGCACTCAGGGAGAGGGATTCGAGGTAGTGGCACCGTTCGAGGATCGTGATGAGACTTGGTACGTGACCGGTGTCCATCTCAGACTTGGCGCAGAGGGTTCGGACGAAATCGGCGAGATTGAAGTTCGCAACGAGTGATTCAGCGAGTAGATGAGTCCTTCCGGCTGAGCGAACCGTCACACTATCTCCGTATAGCATCGTTGTCGATACCGCTCTGAGCGTAGAGTCCACCTGTGGAGTCGGAGAGCTCAGTAAACTTGTGTGGAGGTGTTTTACATCTGAAGGGGCGGACCGAAAGTGATCTTTCGATGTGAATGAGATAGCCTGAGGAGATTCCGAAACAAAGTCTACTCACCCTTGCTGTTCTCGCTAGTTCTGCTTGCCTCTCCTTGGCTGTATACGACGATACCAACTCCTCCAGTATCTTGATCAACAGCTGTGGGAACGAGAGATTCGAAGGATGAGATTTGGGGAGCTAGTGAAGATGAGAGAGAAACGAGAGCTCACTTCTGGTGGCAGATCTAGTAGTCCTGTCATTCTTGCGCGCTAGGTCTTGGGCGAGTCTCGATATTTATTGACTGAACAAGTTGGAGGAAGAGGTTGAAAACGAATCCATCATAACTTGGCTCCTTACTCGACACCCACACTTCCGATATGCGCCTAGGCTCGACACTGGTGGTACTTGCTACCACTGTAGTGACTGCGCTCGCTCATTCCGACTCGCATGAGGCAGATCCGACCGTTGTTTCCTCCAATGATTCACTACTGTGGGGGACTTACAGACCCAATCTCTACTTTGGAATGAGACCGAGACTGCCAGCAAGCTTAATGACAGGTCTGATATGGTTTGGAGCTCAAGATTATCAGGGTTTCTCAAGTTGGTTTCCCTTTTCTTTCAACTTCGCAACCCTGGAAACGGCAGCTCAACCTTTACACCCTTCCACAGAGGCTAGACATGCATGCGATCAAGGCGATGGTCTGATATACACTTACACTGAGCATGACGCGAGAACCGGTGGGAAGGAGGTGATCAAGGATCCTCTGAACAACGTTGAATTGTCGATTTCGTTCCTGAAAGTCCCGGGGGACTCGCATGGTGAGCCCAACTATCCTTCGTATCGTGAAGCAAAGTACTTTTTGTCTGACTCTGAACCGATTCCAGGTGGTAGCTGGGCAGTACGAATTGCAGGTCGGCCGCTGCGAAAAGGTGCGAAAGCGAAGAGTTCGTTGGGCCTTTGTAGTAAGCTGACGTTGACTGGCTCATCCAGATCAAATGTCACGCATCTCCCTCATCAACTACTTTGGTAATGACGGTCCACTGGGATTCCTTGAGATGGAGAACGCCGAGTCTGAAGAAGTACGTCTTTTTCGTTTTCATGCTTGCCTCCTTAGCTGTGCTTAACGTGAGAGTATCCACAGGGTCTCGAGGGAGAAGTGAGATTGCGAGGGAGCTCTCAAGGTCTTGGGGATTACACCATTCGAATCGTCAATCGTGAGTGAGATCTGGATTCTTTGCTCGATTACGCGATGTCGCTAATCGAAAGAAGCGAAGAGCAGACAAAGACAACAGCGATATCACGCCAGGACCTCACGCAGGTGACTTCCCTGGTCACCTCGAGCGCACTCACTTCTTGGGGACTGCTGCACCAGCTGGCCAGGTTTGGCAAGCGAAGAGTAACCTTTCCCAGTTCGCTGCTCTCTACGATATTCTCAATACTGATCATGACTCCTGAATCCAATAGATATTCTGTTGAATGCTATCGGCGCTCGTTCGCGCGAGATTTTACCGACTTACGGTCAGGACAAACTCCTCGATCCCGCTGTCTTGCTCACTCTTCCCGACGAGGTCAAATACGGAGCGAACCTCTTCGGCTTCCAGAACGTCTACGAAGGCACGTGGAAGGTGGACATCTTCTATGACTCGAACGTCTCCCCTGCTCGACTCGACGGTTCGTACTTCTCGCTCCCGCACGATTCACGAACGAAACCTGACATATTATAATTTAGATGCTTCCCTCTCTACGGCTCTTACAGCCAGCTCTGAGGCATTCCGGACTCGATTCGCTTCAGCCTTTCCTCAGATTTCGGCATTCTCCGATTCTCAGCAAGCTTTCGCTCAAGAAATTCTCGCAAACTTGGTTGGCGGAGTCGGATACTTCCATGGAAGCTCAATCATTGACCGAACGTTCTCTCACGAGTGGGATGATGAAGATTCGCTTTCGTCCGAGGCACAGAAAAGGAGCTCCCGGCCTGAGACGACAAAACCGATGCAACTCTTGACGGCAACTCCGAGCAGAAGCTTCTTTCCCAGAGGGTTCTACTGGGACGAAGGGTTTCACTTACTGCTCATCGGAGCATGGGACAACGATCTGAGTCTCGAGATCATCAAGAGTTGGATCGATCTCGTTGATGAGAACGGTTGGGTCGGAAGAGAGCAGATTCTGGGAGAGGAGGCAAGGAGCAAAGTCAGTCCTTTCCCCTGCGCCTCTTCGACCAGTCTCGTCACTGATAGCTAGTTTTTCGATTGAGTAGGTTCCACAAGAATTCCAGACTCAATATCCTTCGTATGCGAATCCGCCAACCTTGACGATGGGTCTCACCGCTTACATCGCTCGGCTCAAGGCTGTCGGTCTCAACTCGATCTCTTCGTTATCGGAAGCTTCGAATCAAGACGTCTTTGCTTCCCCTTCGACTCCCTCACTTTCCTCTCTCCACCTTTCCTCTCCGGATCTCGCCGCAACCTATCTCACCTCGCTCTATCCAAAGCTTAAACTTCATTACAACTGGTTCCGTTCGACTCAACGAGGACAGATCCGTGAGTACGGAAGACGGTCGCGCTCGAGTGTCGAAGGTTATCGATGGAGGGGTCGAACGGCAGATCATGTCTTGACTTCAGGTCTCGATGACTACCCTCGAGCTATTCCTCCTCACCTGGGAGAGCTTCATGTCGATCTGGCGAGCTGGATGGCGTTCTTCGCGAGAACGATGAAGGAAGTTGCTGTTTTCCTCGAGATGGAGGACGATATCGAAGAATTTGAAGATCATTACGAAGATATCGTGCATAATATAGATGGTGAGTTTGCTCATTCACACTATCTCTTCTCATTGCTCACCCTCTCATGCCTCGATCAGATCTGCATTGGGACGAGGAGAAAGAGATGTATTGCGATGTCAGCGTCGATTCCGAAGGTTCGCTCAAACTTTCCTTTCGCCCTATGCCGTAGATCACAGCTGATTTGCTGCATACCGCACAGACGAATCGTATCACGTCTGTCACGAGGGATACATCTCTCTCTTCCCGCTACTCCTCTCCCTACTTGAGCCCTCTTCACCTCGTCTCGGTCCAGTCCTCGCCCTACTCCGGGATCCAGAACAGCTGTGGTCGCCTTTCGGAATCAGATCGCTATCGAAGAGTCACCCGCTGTTTGGAAAGGGAGAAGATTATTGGAGAGGACCGATTTGGATTCAGATGAACTACCTTGCGCTGGGAGCTCTCTACAACGTGAGTCGAAGATTCTGTCTCTCCGCACAATCGACTACGCTAACATCGCAAGTGTTGAGCAGAAATACGCGAAAGAGCCAGGACCTCATCAAACTCTCGCAGGCGAGATTTATTCCGAGTTGAGGACCAACATCATCGACAACGTTTACAAGGTAGGACACGAGCGATCCTCAGCGCCTGACTATAATACTAACGAACGGGCCATGATTCCCTCAGGAATACGAAAGAACGGGATTCGTTTGGGAACAGTACAACGCAAATACTGGCGAAGGTCAAAGAAGGTGAGTCTCTGCTTCTCCTGCGCTTGATCGGTCCCTAGCTCTCCCATTAACTCTCTCGTTGAGCTCTATAGTACCCCGTTCACTGGATGGACGAGTCTCGTTACGCTGAGTAGGTACTCTTCGACTTTCTGCTCTCGTCGCAATTCTCTCTGACGTTCTGTTCCTTCCCGCAGTCATGGCAGAGCAGTACGCATAGATAGAAAGCTCGATCATTACGTAGACTACTGGCGTCATAGCGTCGACGTCGACGAGAGAATTGGAATAGATAAAGTGTGCAAAAACGACGTCGTTGCACTCGTGACCTTCCGAGCGGTCAATTGCCGAGTGGCGTCTCCCTCTAGAGCGCAGAGAATGTTCTCGAAAGTTGCCACACGGCTATGTTTTGCGAAAGATTCGAGAGAAATGTAGAAGAATCGAAATCATTCTTTTAAGGGGAAAGAAAGAGAGAGGAGGAAGGGAAGGGGAGAGAATCCAATCGAGTTTTTNGCTTTTTCCCCCGTCCCTTTGCCAGAAGGTTAGTCCACCTATTTGAACGCCACCAAGGGCTAGATTCTACCTCTCTTGTGCTAGTACTGATCCTCAGTTTGCTTCTCTTCTCTTCTCTTCTTCAATCACTCGACCTAATTCGACCCTCGCTCAAATTTACTTCAATTCGCATTCCACCCTTCTCTACCACCTCTAAACCTTCGCCGCTATAGCAATCATGGTCAGTTAAGCTTATTCGGTATTTCAGGCTAGTCGGAAACAGGCTGAAGGCTGAGAGGGAGTTGCACGCGAGTGGAGACTAAGAATTGAAATTGGTGGCAAGGAGAGAGACACACGCTAGGGGAATGAAGGATGCAGCAGTGATATAGAAGTACGTGGAATGGGGTAGCAAGGCAGTACAGAAGTCTTAAGGGCATTCATGACGGTTCGAGTAACCCAATTTCACTCTCTCTCAAATAAACTAACACCTCGTTACGTTCGATCCATTTAGTCGTCGCTCGCTGTCGACCTCCTTAACCCTTCTGCTGAGAAGACCGCCCAGACCCACAAGCTCAAGCGTCTGGTGCAGTAAGTCCAACCTTTCCCCTTCCCCTCTTCCTCCTTACTTTCGCTCTTCCCCCACTTCGCATTACTCACCTCTACTTTCACAGGTCCCCGAACTCGTACTTCATGGACGTCAAGTGCCCCGGTTGCTTCAACATCACTACCGTCTTCTCGCACGCCCAAACCGTAGTTCTCTGCGGTTCCTGCAGCACCATCCTCTGCACCCCCACCGGTGGAAAGACTAAGCTCACTGAGGGTACGTTGTCATTCACACTTTCATCCCACGGCGTTGGCTGACGAGGTTTTGCGAATCATGTTAGGCTGCTCCTTCCGTCGCAAGCAGTAAATGTTTGAAATCAATTAAAACCGGGTTTTCGACATTTATCCATGACTGTGCATGATTCGGATTCTCTTCTTTTAGTGTGAAATACCCTTGATCAACCACAAAGGAGATCGAGGGTTCGCATTTCTTCTTCTTTCACCTCGGGCGATTCTCGAGTCACGACCCTTTTCCGACCATTGCGTTCACCTCCTCCTGCCCCGCCGATTCCCCTCCTTCCTCACACCATCCTTCCTTGGCATTCTCAAGCATTGCTCGGAATGCTATCTGATTCCTGGATCCGTCTCTTTTCGTCTCTTTGCCGCCAAACTCGCAAAATTCCCTCACCATCTCCTCGATCGCGCCAAAGTGAATGGTCCTTGTCAACTGCGAGCTGATACACGGGAATGCTGTCGGGCCTGTAGTCTTTCAGGGCTTTGCGACCCCAGAGGCAGAATCGAAAGAAATAGTCGGAACCGGGGAATGTGGGAGGCGAAAGCAGAACTCTGAGCTGATTTCTCGGACAAAGGTATGCTACTCATTTGTACTACTGGAGCTTGTTGAGGGAGACCGTCAGAGGCCACGCGTTCGGGCTACGGGGTACAAATGTGAAATTGGCAAGATGCGTTTGGTTTCGTTTGCTCGACTTTGGCTGCCAGAATCTTGGAGAGCAGCTTGTTGTTAAGGGAAACGCATCAATGTGAATCGAATGCACAAGGGTTGAAGCGGGAGGACAGAGTGTTGAACGACTTTGGTCGATAAGTTGCGAAACAGACGAAAAGCTTTCCGGATATCGTTCGAACCGGATCATCGCGACTAAGACTTATCGAGATAAGCCAGTGGAGGTCTCTCGTCGCAACCAGCAGGTCGATGAGTCGAGGGGAGCGAAAGAAAGGGCAGAAAAAAGAGAACTTCCTTTGCTCACTTTGCGATGAACAGCAAAAGGTTATGGCGTTTCCCGGGCTTGAACCGGGGACCTTACGCTAGATGAGGCCTGACAACTTCAGGCGTACGCTACTCCCAACTGAGCTAAAACGCCAATGGATGAATAGGGAGCTCAAATTTAGGTATACATTGTACTTGACAATGGCAGTACCTCTTCTTTGGCCTTGGTTGACACTACCGCAGACGACCGTGGCTTCCCCTTGACTCGATTATAGCTCAGGAGCTCGGCGCTGTCTCGCTCTCGACAAGATAGCAGGTCTTCGTTGACAGAACTTCGACGACTTTGTTCAGAGTGGCCCGAGTCGGACTGAGCTATGGGTACGACAGTCACGGCAACGTATGCCGTCCGTCGACATGGTGTCGTCTCTATCACGTCGCAGAAGCTTTCACTCGGGAGAAAAGCTGGCAGCTGCTTTGCACTGGCTGAGCTTACGACGAAGAAACGTTTAAATTCCTGTTTCTCAAGCTTGTCATTCGTCACTGTACAGGCGCTGCTCTCGCTTGTCTACACGATGATCACCGACGACAGCACTATTCGGATGCCTATCTGTTCGGACACCTCTCTGCGGTGCAAAGCATGTTTCGCAAGCAATTCGCAAGATGGGCGAAACTCGATGTCTCGATTTTCATACTTTGTGCCTGCGACGCCCCGTTGGGACCGGCTTTACGTCGACTTACATCTCACGCTCATAATACGATATGAGAATGATGTTGCGGAAGTTGGAGACCCAAATTCTGAAACCGCTGCCTGCTCTCTCACCCACTTTCCGACACAAACACCACAAATTACCTTGAGACTGCTCACAATCGCTCTAGTATATCTCTAGAAGATGGCTTCGATAGATCCTCGCAAGCTAGTAGTGATAGGAGGATCAAAATCATCAGCAAAAGATCAAGAAATTTCAGAACAAGAGGAGGGCGAGGGGGAAGAAGAAGAGGAGGAAGAGACCTTCACTGTTGGTATGCTCTAATTTCTACTAGTGCCTTCATGGGACTTGTTCATAGGGAGAATGTTGGCTAATACCTCCTATTTCTTGGTCTCTTCCTTCTTTCCTTGGGCTTCTTGCAGAGGCTGTACTTGACTACACCACTTGGGATAGATGGGCCGATACTACGAACCCTCCGCCAGAAGGAGATCGATATGAAGTCAGATACCGCGTCAAATGGCTAGATTATGATTCGTGAGTCCACTCGGACTTTGCCTACCTGATGTTGGCTGTACTCATCCAGATGGATGTATGAGTAGGACGGAGAACAGCTGGGAACCTCAAGAGAACTTCAGCAATCAAGAGGCATGTATCAGTTTTTGGAAAGCGTGCGAAAAGTCGCATCCAGAGAGGAAACTACATCAAGCAGTCGTCGACGACGTAGCGGAACAGAACGAGGCGTGGAAGAAATCGAGAGAGAAGGGTAAAGGGAAAGCTTCGAAGAAGTCTGTCACGAAGAAACCGGTAAACACGAAAAGAAAGAGAATTGTCGTGAATCTAACGCTCTCATCGATCGGAAGAGCGATCTGAGACTGACCGATGTCACTCGTCCTGCAGAAGGAAGATTCGGTCTCCTCTACCTCCTCCATTAGCAAAAAACCTAGACGAGCTCCTCCCTCGACCGCTTCGACTTCGACAGCAGCCTCTGCGCCATCTCAGCTTTCCCAACCATCCACTCGTCGTCGACAACGAGGGGATCTCGTAGATCAAGCAGCGATCAACGACATGTCGCGAGACACGAAGTTACTTCGCGAATTGAGGTTTCCCACACCACCTCAACACGATGCAAACGGTCAATTGATAGTTTCGGGATCGAGCGAAGGCAGTAGTCCACGGGCTGGGAACTATCAAGGGAGCGCGGAAGAAAGATCGGGGAGGAGGAAACGTCAAAAAGTGGGAGACAGAAAAGGAAACGAGGTCGACATCAAAGCTTCGAAACCTTCAGGATTCGCTCAAGACAGCGATAGTATGGAGGAGGACCAACAGGTACCGATACCTCGCACGATTCCAAATCGAGGATTCGCAGACGACGACGCGGAAGATGAAGAGGAGGAGGAGGAGCGAAATCGACCGAATCCAAGTGGAGATGTCAAGCCGAAACCCATCGATTCAATACGATCTAGGATCGATGCCGCAGTGGAAGAGGGGAATGCTAGTGGGAAGAAGATCGTGACGGGGTTCGCTGGAGATTCCGACGAAGAGGAGGAGGAGGGAACAGCTCAACACGCTCCAGCTCGCCAACTTTCGACTTCGAGTCAAGCTATCGATCGGAACAATCACTCGCGAGACAATGTCGACCAATCTACGAGACAAACTACTGGCCATTCCTCGACCACACAAGCTACCGGTTTCGCTCGAGATTCGGATGAAGAGGATTCCGGTCATGGAGAGGCGATTGAGCCGTCGAAGGTGAATCAGGGTTTCGCTGGCAGTGACGAAGAAGAAGCAGAAGAAGAAGAAGAGAGAGAGGGGGAGGGAGGGGAACAGCTGGAAGAGAAGCGCTCAATAACGCAAGAGACTGTCGTGAAGAAGAAGGGTGTCGATGGCGGAGACCGAAAGAAGGAGAAGTCCAAGTCGAGCGGAGGCAAGGCAGCTAGTAGGAACGAACAATCGACCATCGGTCAGAACGATAGGAAACGTCGGAGCGACTCGACAACATCGATCACTTCCGATTCCAAGACGAAGAAGAAGCGTCGACAAAATGCGAACGATACCCTCGAGAAGAAGATCGTTCAAAAGAAGTCCCTCGCGCAAGACGAAGATCTACCTGCTCCCTCCGGCCCCGCTCACCCGTCGGTACCCTCACAAAGAGAGCTACTTCAGAAACTCAAGTTCGGACGAATCTCGAAGGATGCAAATGCGAAACCTGTTGCCGAAGATCCTCCTCGAACTTCCCACGACAATCGATCTCCGAGCATTCTCACGAATTCCGCTACCGACCAACAGTCGAATTCTCGTGGATCTGGCAACACCAAGAAGCAGGAGGAGGATCCGTTCAACCATGGAGTGCAACGTCCAGTCAGTAAGGACGGTTACATCACCCTCAATCACGACATGCTCAAGATGAAGAAGTTACCAGAAGCTATTTGTGGAAGCGAAAAGCCAAACTGGCCCATCGACCTTCATCAAGATCAGGATCGAATTCGCTGGTGGTGGAAAATCGACGGAAACCCTTTGGTCAACTTTGCCAACTTCAACCGAATCATGCAAGGTCGCAAAGTCTTCGTCACTTCCCCGCCGACGGCACGCGAAATCGGAACGAACAAGCAAGCCGCTGCTCACGAGAAGGACTATCTCGCTCTCCAGCTCGTTCTTTCTGGAATCGAAGGTGTCAAGCAAGCCGACTCGCCACGCCCTGAAGTTACTGCCGTATTCGTTCACGCTTCTCTCATGAGCGAACTTGGTCGATTCCCTGGCAAGCTTTCGGAACTAGATCGCTATCGAGATCGCGACGACGTCGTTTTCCTCTTCTACGGTACTGGACTCGATAGGGAACGCGCATTGAGGCAGTTCTGGAGACCTCGTAAGTTCCGTTGAATCCCACACATCGTCCTGTAGCTGAACTTTGTCCTTTTTAGTCACCGCGATTACCTTCACTGCCTCGGCTCTCTTAGAAGATACACAACGTCTCTGTGACCTGCTTCGCACCGCCTCCTTGAGTCGAGATACCTTCGAAGGCAATCGAAACCAGTTCCCTTTCATGCTACCTCAGTATCTTCTTCGAGGGGGAAATTTGGGATCTGCTGTCGACGAGCAGGGGAACTTGGAACCTCGTTCTCCGGATGGACGAGCCATACGGTGAGTCACTCTCGCCATCTGTTCATGTTACTACCAAGTTACTGAGACGCCATGCGATGCTTAGACTATCGGTCCTCAAAGCGGTCTTCTCGCTTCTTCACTCGGGCTCCCTCTCGCTCACCGCTGTTGGCCCTTCACTCGACAAGACTTACCCCGACCAAGCTAGATTCCCTTGCATCTTTGATCAAACACCCAATGATCCAGTCTTCTGGGCGAAATTGGAGGACTGTTACCCATCAAAGTTCTGCACAGTTTCTGCCGAGAGATTGCAGAAATTAGTCTGTGGCTTTCGCTCTCGATATAGCAACATGTGAGCCTTGATTGTACCCCCACTGTGATGGACTCTGACTGATTACTTGCCCGAAAATAGTCGACGATGGATTATTGTCGCTAGTCAAGCCGAAATTGATTCGCTCGCACCTGCTCCTGGCGTAAGTGAATCTTGTCCTTCACGGTCTCTTCTTCCACTGACAGATAGACGTCTACTATAGATCATTTTGACGAGTCTCGCGCGTGCTGACGAGATCGTTTCGAGACCCCTTCCCCTAATCCTCTAGGGCTTTCATACCCCTACATGCTAGATACCCTTTACTCTTGTTTTACCCCATTCCGTACAGTTACTCCCGAATCAAATAGCAAACTCGCTTAAAAGCTACCCTCTCCACTTTGCATCATATCCTCTGCTAAAACTTTGGTTTCGAATTTCGTTTGTCGTATCGCTACGTACACAGACGCGAGACCAAAAGACTGATAGAGGCTAAAGAAAGTGTACGACAACGAAAGAGAGAAGAATGTACAAGTAAAGCCTGAGAAAGAAAAGGTTTCGTTACTGAAGCCCGGCCACTTTAAACCGTGCTCATCTCGGGATGCGCTTGAGCTGCTTGGAGAGGTTGCGCCGTAGTAGCTTGAGGTTGTGCTTGAGGCTGAGAGTGAGTGTGAGTGTGAGAGCCAGGGTGAACGTTGGGTTGAGACGATTTCGTTGAGGAGTGAACTTGGAGGGGTTTGGTCCAGATGAATTCGTTCGTATTCTTCAAGGAAATGACGGCGAGGATGATAACAAGGGAGAGGAGGAGGGTGATAGCGATCCAACTGATCCATGCGAAAGCTTGAACGGCTCGTCCAAGAGAGCAGAGCGATCCGTTGCAGTAAGAGAGACCGATAAGTTGGTCCGACATGGCGGCCGCTCCGCCTGATTATGAGCGACGAGTTAGCCNAAGTCTTCATCGACGGCGAGGAAGCAGGAAACTTACCGAGCATGACTGCCCACAGAACGAAGAGGACCCCAATCTCAATTGCGACGCATCCGATGATACTGTCCGAACCTCGACGATGGAACAGGAGGTGTCTAGAGCAAGGAGGCAGAATCTGGATTAGGCTGTGCTCGAAGGAGTGAGAGGAAAGCGAAAAGAACTTGCAAAACTGGGAGGGAGAGAAGAATGAGAAGTGAAGCAGCTAGAACCGTCGCGCTTCCCTCGTTGTAGAGCCTGAGGTGTGGAAAACGTCAGCTCAGCTAGACTTACATGAGATAGAGACGATCCGGACTCACCCGAAGTCATTGTTGGTTCTGCCGATGAACGCGGCTGCGAGGACGAAGGCAAAGAAGCTTGAAACGATAGCGACGCTGTAGAGACTTGTACGAGCGATTGCAAACATGGTGGGTTGTTGTAGTTGATGTTTTGAATCAAGCAGGAAGTGAGGAGAAGGAGGGAAAGAAATGTGACGGCGTCCAAGAAGAAGGAGCACAAACAACTCCAAGTCTCGAAGTGTGGCTCAAACCCCCTGCCATTCAATAGAATTCCCATTACTTTCAGGAATCACGTGGTACACTATCGAGTAAAAGCTTCTCAGCGGAAGTCATCCAGCACCGACAAACCGAAACAAACCGAGTTGGAGCATTGCGAGACAAATCAAAAGTCAGGAGGACAAGAGGATTCGCTGCTCGTCCTCTCTCGCCTACTTGTTGAAGTAGACTCCGAATGTTTGCATAGAGATGACTAGACTGCAACGAGAGCGAGAGTTTCGCCAATGAGTCTCGCAGACGAAGCTAAGGTGGAGACTTTCGCTCAACTTCCGACAAACTCGCGAGCGAGAAAAGAGGCGAAGACAAGGAACGTGACAGGATGTTACAAAATTACATGGAAGAGCAAGCTAAAGATTCGATGCCGAAAAACGAGATGAAAAACGAAAATCTCAAGCTATACAGAAGATTGAGGTTGAGTTTGGGGAGGAGCGGGATGAAGGGGACCGATATTGAGCACTCCTCCTTCAGTCGCTCCAGGTCCGCTCGTAGTCGTAGTCGTAGTAGGAGGAGCTCCTTCGGCGGGTTGAGGCGAAGTTGCTGGAACTGTATTTGGTTTGATTTCGCGACCAGCTTGCCTCATGTCTCCATCCTCACGCTTTCTCTTCTTCTCGTGGAGGATCCCATGAATGATACAGATAGGAAGGAGGATCGAGAGGAGTCCGAAGGTGATCCATCCGAACGAAAGGAGAGCACGCCCAGTCGAACAGAGACTGAAACCGAATCGACAACGACGACCCCAACCGTTCAAATAATGGTAGGTGGCTGAGAATTTGGCGGTAGCAGCTATATAGAGACGTGATTAGTCAGTATCTAGTCGCTTGCGATTGTTGGAGGGAGTTTGAAGAGATCGTTTTACCAAGAAAGAGACACCAGAAGGTGAACAAAGTCTACCTCATGTCCGTTTTGAATCAGCTGAGTACGTTCACAGGTAGAGAGAGATCCTCCTACAAGTGTTTCGACAATAGTGGGTCCAGTCATATTCTTGCGACGATGTCCGTGAGCGAGGATTGAAAGAATTGGGAGAACGAGCATTGCGAGGATTCCGAAGACGAGTAGAGCGACATCTCCCCTCCAGAAGCTGTTCGATCGGTTGAGTGAGTATTCGACAGTATGTAGGAGAGCAAGAGAAGAGACTTGAGTATCGAGATGAGTAGAAGTGAGAGCGAGGAATCCGGCTGCCAAACACCAACAGACAGTCGCGGAGATGATGGTGAAAGCGTAGAAGACGATACGAGCTGCTTCCATTGTATTCTTGAGAGTGATCGAGTGAACTTGAGAGAAGAGG
>JGI24890J29729_1000176_pt1 | contig 49251 bp, 63 predicted proteins | sample FreactcultureFD7_FD_29729 | JGI IMG/M metagenome (IMG submission 29729)
GAACGCGCGGGTAAGATTTGTTTGAATTTCGTCCAGAGGTATTGAGCGCGTTTGTAAGGGAGGAGTGCTAATCGTTCTTTCACCCCGGGGGCCGAGAGGAAGGGAGTGAGGTCGATAGAGTTGAGTTCGGAAGGGGTGATGATATCGTTCAGGGAGTAAACTTCTTGAGGAGTTTGAGCAGAGAAGTTGGGGGGAGGGATAGGTCGAGCCATGTTTGCGAGTTGTTCGACTGATTCTGCCGTAGGGAGGGAAGCCGACGAGGTTTGGATCGAAGCTTGGAGGTGGTTTTGTAAGCCTTTCGAAACGGAACCGGTACCGAACGATTCTTCGTTGAGTTTGTTTCGTTGTTGAGCGTTCAAAGCCCTGATGGCTTTCTTGGTTCCAAAGGTCGAACCCAACAAGGCTCGTTGAGCAGTCATGAGGGATTGATGGTCTCTCGANGCGAGGGATTCGGGAGTAGGTTTGAGGGATTTGATCGAAGGAGTGAAGAGGTGAAGAGGAGCGGAATGGAGAGTGAGAGAGTTTGTACGAGGGTTGTGAACTCCCAACATGTATTCCGTCGAGTAACCTTTCTCTTCGCCTCCTACTTCTTCAATGGAAGAACCCAAATGGTTGCGAGATTCGAATTCGATATCGTCGGTTTCGGCAGCGAGGAGGGAAGATTGAGATTCTGAAGAAGTGTAGAGAGAGTAAGGGGTTTTCGCGGGTGGTTGCGCAGATGGGAATAGGGCTGTACGAACACACTCTGGATCAGCTCATGAGTGCTAGCGTGGGGAGTGGGAAGAGAAAGAGAAGAGGGGAGAAATGAAAAAGGAAAGATTTGAACGAACCGAGAGCAGGAGATGGGACGGCGGTAGAAGATGAGGCTAGCGACACGCGTATAGGTTCTCCTTGAGGTCCTTTTTGTCGTTTCCTTGAGTCGGCCATGTTCGAAGTGAAGTGTTTGAAAAAGAAAGAAAGAAGAGGGAAACAACTTGGTCTCGTTCCATTCACTCGGGTAATCCGGATACTACTACTTGAAGGTACTGCTCAGCTCATCCTAAGGAACTCTACTACAAAAGGAATTCAGGCCGACGGGTTAGTCCCATCTCCTCTTCTCTCGTTCGCTTGTTCTTCTTCGGTTCGAATCTCCCACTCATCCGATCCTCACCTCACAGATAACGCCCAGTCCGAGTAGACTCGATAGTAGGCTAGAGAGAATGACGACCAATTCACCCGATACTCCCGCTTCTCCTCAATCTTTCCATCATCAACAAACAACTTCAACTCTTGCAGATCTACCGACTAGACCACTTGTGGAAGGAGAGAATGGCGTGCATAATAAACGTAAGCTAATGGTACCTCTCGTTGAACCGGCAATCGATTGACATCTCAAACTCTTCTTCTCCGATTTTACATTGCAACTTTTAGCAGAATCTATGCCCAATTCTGTCAATTCACTCTCAACAGCATCCACAGATCAACAAGGGTAAGCTACACTCACTTGCTCACCCTCTCGAGGTCTCGGTGTTCCAAAACCTCGAAATTACATTTTGCCATTTCACCTGTTGCCAAAAGAAATAGCAGTCAAACTGACGCGTTTCCCCTTCTTCTTTACTCCTGATATTCATAGTTCTTTCACCTCACTCAAGCTGTCACATTCTCTCCCCGCCAGACCGACTTCGATCCCACCCATTCCCTCGACTTGTCTTTCCACACCAAATCTGAAACCTATTCCGAACCTCTCCCATCTCCCACCTCGACCTCAAACTTTACTCCCTGCACCGCATTCGAAACCTCCTCCAACAATTCCCGCCACTATTCCTTCCTCTCTCCCTCTGAACCCAATGAAACGAGAATCCCTCAAAGTAGAACCAGAAGAATCGAAACCTTTCACCACCAACACTAGCAGTAATGTCAACTCTCTGATCCAACCGAAAAGAGAAGAAGAAGAAATAGATTCAGATCGAAAACCTTCCTTACCTGTTCCTTACCCATTCGCTTCGACCTCTGCACCCATCTCTCTAATCGATTCACGTAGGGATTCTTTCGCACTCCCTTCGACTTCGACGTCTCGTTCAAATTCCCCAAGAGCTTCAAGATCGAATTCGGGTTCAATTACTCCGGTTACCTCGAGTAGGATGAAGAAGGAAGAACTCACTTCTGCTAGCACTAGTGATGAGGGGGACGAGAGTGAGAGTAAGAAGGAGGTCAAAGTGTCTCCGAAGAAGAAGAGTACGGGGAATGGAAAGGGGAAAGGAAAGGGGAAAGGGAAGAGGGGAGAAGTTGAGAGTGAACCTCAATTAATCGGTCATTTACCTTCTGCAGAAGAAGCTGTACGTTCTCTCTTTCCTTCTCTCTTTCGTATCCTAAACATTGCTTGGTATGCTGATACTAAGAAGGGGAACTGGTGTACAGGCTGGGAAAACGTATACCGAGATTGGGGAATGTAGTTATTTCTCGAAACAATTGGGAAACGTTCCCTACTACGATCCGGAGAACTCTAGGTGTGATTGTACTTATCGATCAGGTACGTTTCCTTTTTCTTACTTCCAGCCGAGGAGAGGAGATGGAGATAGCTGATCTCTTGAGATTGGGAGAGTGTTGTTTAGGTGAACCTGATTCAGAACAAGCTTGTGGGGAATACTCGAATTGTATGAATCGAATGATGCAGATTGAGTGTGAGGCTGGGGACTGTAGATGCGGTGGAAAGTGTCAAAATCAAAGGTAAGTCGTCGAACGCTCTCACTTTTCTACTCTCCGTCTCTATGCTCTCTCTCCTCGTTACTTTCCTTAGCGTTTTCGAGCAACGAGTAACGGAGACTGATGGACAGCAAGATCGTGAGTGTACAGATTTCAAAACAAGGAATACGCACCGATCGAAATTGTCAAGACTGAAAAGAAAGGGTTTGGAGTACGAGCTACTCAAGATCTCGGTTCCGACGCGTTCATCTACGAGTACGTAGGGGAAGTGATTGGACCCGCACCGTTCGCTCGCAAAATGAAGGATTACGCTCAAGAAGGGATCAAACATTTCTATTTCATGGCGCTCGACAAGGAAGTTTTCATCGATGCGACCAAGAAGGGAGGGAAAGGGAGGTTCTTGAATCATAGTTGTAACCCGAATTGTCAGGTCGCGAAATGGACCGTCGGGAAGAAGATGAGGATGGGAATTTTTTCAAAGAGGGAGATTATGAAGAACGAGGAATTGACTTTCAATTACAACGTCGATCGATATGGGTGAGTTTCCTACTCTCTTCGCCTATCTCTTCTCTCTTCGAGCAGGACTGATTGGGAGAGTTTGGTTGAGTGTCACAGTCATGTTGCGCAAGAATGTTTCTGTGGAGAACCGAATTGTGTTGGATTCATCGGAGGAAAGACTCAAACTGATATCGGAGGAATGGACGATCTTTACATCGACGCATTGGGTATCGCAGAGGAAGTCGAAGCGTTGGGTTTGAAGGGAACCAAGAAGAAGAAGGGAAAGAAGTTGGATGAGGATTTCAACGTGCGTCGCTTTCATCCAATCTTCAGCTCCCTCTTCGAGCGATTCTGATTTGGCGGGATCCTTCACAGCCTGTCATGACGCCGATTCCAGCTGAAGACGTACCGAAAGTATCTTCTGCTATTCGTCAAGCTTTGCAAACGAGGAGGATTCTCGAGAAATTACTTCAAAGGGTCAATGTGAGCACACACTTTCTCCTCTCTGCCTTCTGCATTCGGCTGATGATCTTTCGATGTATAGTTGACGGAGGATGAGGAAGTACAAAGACAACTGTTGCGTCTTCACGGTCTCTCCTTGATGAACAACATTCTGAGAGAGTATCCGAAAGATAATGAAGTCATCATGCTGGTACGTAGATGCACTCTTCTGATCGCTCGTTGATGGAAGCTGATTCTCTCAGTCTTCGCTATCGCACAGGATCTACAAATCCTACAAAACTGGAAATTCCAAACCCGAAACAAGATTGAAACGAGCAAGATCGAAGATCAGCTCAAGAAGTTTGTAGATTACGAGGATGCCAAAATCGCCAACATGGCTGAAGGGGTAAGTATTCTATCCAACCTCGAGGGACCAGATACTAATCATCTTCTCTTGCAAAAACAGCTTCTCGCTTCTTGGAGTGAACTGACTCTAGGTTTCCGAATCCCGAAAGCTCAGCGGGTATGTTTCCTTCTAGCTTACTCGCATATTGGATGCCTGTGACTGATTCGATTGCTTCCGCAGGACGCAAACGACGAAGCTGACCTCAAACGACCGTCTCACTTTGATATCGAACAACTCTCGAAACGTGCACGAATCGATGAATCGCCAACTCAAGACACGGAACCATTCGACCGATCAATCTTTGTTCGACCCGAAGCAAACAACGTTTCGACTCCTCTCGCTCGACCTCGCAAACTTCCTCCAGGTTGGTCAGTGATTCGAGGAGAAGATGGAAGAGAACATTACCGCAATGATTACACTGGTGCTTCACAATGGGTGATCCCAAGCGTCGCTGCCGAACCTCCTCAAGCGAAACAAGTTCAAGTGCAAGCGATGGATGCGAATGCCTTGATTGCTGAAGCTGAACGAGCGGCGAAAGAGGCGAGGGAGGAAGAGAGTCGGAGGGTCGCCGAGGAGAAGAAGGAGAGGGATAGGGAGAAGGAAGAGAGACATAGGAGGAAGAAAGAGGAGAAGATTGAGAAAGAGAGGGCTCAAAAGGAGAAGAAAGTTATGGGGTTGTTCTCGGGGGTCGTCGTTTCGACCATGAGCAAGTACAGGAGTCAATTCGAAGCAGAGGCGTTCAAGAAGAGGGCGAAGGAAGTAAGTATCTTGATCTTGCTCTCTGACGGAGAGGGAAATCGCTGACCTTTTCCCTTTCTCTGCAGGTCACGCAAATCTTGCTCGACAAGGAGAAGAAACGACCTACCTACGATGAAGACGCCTACGAAACTCTATCCGCCGAGAAGGAGACGAAAGTGAAATCATTCGTCAAAGATTGGGTCAAAAAACTCCTCGAACGCAAGAAAGGTGGACGATCTTCCTCTTCCTCTACGCCTCGACCTGTTTCTTCCTCTTCGAAACCTCGTCCTACCCTCTCTACCGAGAACTCTTCTTCTTCGACTCCTCGCCTTCAAGGACTCGATTTCGATTCACCCGCTACGCCTCAAACTGTTCAAATGGACATTGACACTCCCACGACCAATGGAGACAAGAATGGTGACTCTACTAGTGGAGGAGGAACACCGCCTGGATCGCCACCTTCTCGTAGTGCTCAACCCTACGTTCCTCGAGCAATCATCTAAATCATTCAGTTTTATCTATCGCTTTTCGAACTCCCTCACGAAATCGCATTCGCATCGACATCTACATCCCTCCCTTCTCACACCCTCTTGCTCGTTCTGTACAGCTTTCCCCTCCCTCCTACGAAGTACCTCCCTGTTGCAACGCAAATATCGTTTGATCTTTCTTCTTTTTTCTTCCTGGAGACGTGGAAACGCCGAAACTCAACGGGTCAATTCTTCCTCTCTTTCCTCTCCTCTCCTTTCTCGGAGGCTGTACTAGTCCGCACGCGCGCCCCGACGATTCGTCCACGTCACGTCCTCCCTCGTTGTAGTGTTGAATTGTCAATTGTTTCGTCTTTTCGTCTTTTCTGCTACCTCCTGGGTCGCCTTCAATACCCCTCGAGCGCCGTCTTGCTGATGTTGTTGATCTTGTGATCTCGTATATCTGAAAGATGATGCGCCCCTTTTCCATAGCATGGCCCATCCGAAATGAGGATGATCGAAATAAGAAAAGGAACTCTTTAGAATGATCGGATGAAGCGGAAGTCTTCTAAGGTTGTAGGCAGCGCTCCAGTATTTAGTTGCTAAAGTTCTCAAAGCTAGCGCGCCGAAGCAGAATCATTCCGAACTCTGGAGAGCCTGAGCGAGCGCAGAGGGTGAAAATGAGAGTAGGCAGATAGGGATTTTCGAGATAGCAGAGCCTGAAATAGCGCTCTTGATGAGCTACAGAGTAACGTTCATAGTCAAAGGAGAGGTAGAGGAAGAAAGAGAGTATTTGGAAACTTTGNCTCCAGAGAGGTGAAGCTCGAGCAGAGCTCTCCTACTTCTCCNTTTTTCCTCCGTCTCTTCTACCCACTAGTTTAGGCCGCCTTTAGTTCAAGATGGCAATTGCACCCAGGAGCGTCAGCAAGGTTAGTCCCAACTCCCTGTCACTCCCAGTCGAGTAGAGTGTTTTTTGAAACCTCTCACTCTTCTGGGATCCTCTTCCCCCCTCCCTCTCTACTTAAGACTACCTGTACTGACACCCTCTCTTCCTCGTTTAAATGTATACAAATTGAGTCCAAGTCCTTTACACTACCTTCTTGAGAGCGGTGGGAAAAGTTGGAGGGTCGAGATGGATTTTTAGTTGGAATTCGTTACACGATTAAATTACACGGGGAAGGATAACGGTTAGCACAGAGGGATCAGAGTAGATCTAGGATAGGTTATGCACGGTCAGGAAGGGCTCAGCTGTATGAGACCCTGAGGTAGCTACAACTCGTATTTCTCAAGGTTATGGAACTAACACATCACCCATCCCTCTCCTCTCCACTCGCTTATACCACGCATTTAGCGATATATAGGTCCCTCGTCGACCCTACGAGGCAGCTCGTCTCGATGCTGAACTCAAGCTTGCTGGAGAATTCGGTCTCAAGAACAAGCACGAGATCTGGCGTATCTCCCTTACCCTTTCCAAGATCCGTCGTGCCGCTCGAGAGCTCCTCAAGCTCGACGAGAAGGACCCCAAGCGTCTCTTCGAGGTGAGCTCAAGAAAACTGCCCCTCTTTCGACGAAGAACCTATATTTTAGCCATTAGAAGCTAAACCTCAACATACTGCAATAGGGTAACGCCTTGATCCGTCGTCTTGTACGAATCGGTGTTCTCGACGAGACCCGCATGCGTCTCGATTACGTCCTCGCTCTCAAGATTGAGGATTTCCTCGAGCGCCGCCTCCAGACTCAAGTCTTCAAGTCGGGACTCGCCAAGTCGATCCACCACGCCCGTGTCCTCATCCGTCAACGACACATCCGTGTTGGAAAGCAAGTCGTCAACGTTCCTTCGTTCGTTGTTCGTCTTGACTCCCAGAAGGTCTGTCTACAACTCTTCTCTCTCTTTCCTCTGTTTTCGAGTCAGGCGCTGACGCATCTCCTTTCTCGATACAACTCCACGTTAACCTACCTTCTCGATATACCACACCCCGCCATCTTCTTCCCTCACCTCTCCCGATCCCAACTCTCCCTTCTCTTTAAATCACCTACACGAAATTCTCTCAAAATAGCACATCGACTTCTCGCTCACCTCTCCCTACGGTGGAGCTCGTCCCGGACGCGTCAAGCGCAAGCGTGCTGCTGCCGCTGCCAACGCTGGTGGAGGAGATGCCGAGGAGGAGGACGACGAGTAAATTCTGAAAAGCGGGACTTCTACTTCTTCCACTCTTGCTTGTTTACCCCCCTTACCTGGCTAGTGTTGAAATTACGGTTGGTCTTTACAAAACATCCATCGTCCATCAACGAGGCGTCGTGTCCCAAGTTCAAATTTGGACTAACTTGACAGATTTCAGCGTTTTTGTGAACCTTCTCCGAGGGGGTACTAGCAGATGCGAGAGAACCGTCTCGATGCTGAAGTCTATCGCCTCACGGAGAATAACGACTTGCATCGTCATCGAGTCGAGTTCGTGAATATGTCGAGTCGTGTGCGAGATTGCGAATCACGAGCCAAAAACTTGACCTTTCACACTCTAAACTTTATATCGCACTCATCTCGAATCGAACCCGTACTCTTCGACAGCAACGGCTGCAGGACACAACAGCTGCTAGCTTCACTCTTCGCTACTTCCAAGCCTCGCCCACGACAAACACCGAAACCTTCCGATCTTCAATACAGCCGTGACTCGCTACAGTAGGATTGGGTGGAAAGGGTTTAGAATCTGTCTATAGTGTAACACAACAGCAAGGTCAGTCGAATCATTCCATTCTCGGTCTTGATTCTCCTTGGAATATCGGTTCTTTTTGAAGACCGATGCAAAGGATCCGAACAAGGGATAGCACCTCTGAAGCTGCAGGAGCTATTCAAAAGCTAGTAAGACTGTTTAGCTGACCATTTGACCCCGAAATAGTCATTCCCTCGCAAAACAAAATGCTTCGCTCTCCTCTCCTGCGACCAGCTCGATTACTTCGCTCGCAACGCATCCCTGTATCAGCTTCACCATGTAGCTTTTCAACTTCCATTCCTGTAGCTCAACGAGCCGCTACGAGGCAACAACAACCTTCTCTCTCCCCTTCTCGACCGCCAGACGATATCCTTCATCAAGCATTCGACACTCCCTCTACCTCTTACTCTTCCTCCCCATCTCTCAAATCCCCATCAGGGCTCTTCAACCAACCAGCTCTCACCCATCCTTCCGCTTTCCCAGTCCTCGCATCGAAAACGACATTACGAGCGAAAGTTCTCGTCGATAGGATCGTTCGTCTCGGTAAAGCACCGAAACCAGCATCAATAGAAGAAGTAGAACAGGCGCTACTCGTCATGGTGAAGAATTTGGATCGATTGAGTGACTTGTTGTGCGGAGTGATCGATTTGGCAGAGTTGGTTAGGAATGTTCATCCAGATTCAGCTTGGGTGGAAGGAGCGAATGCAGCTTACGAGCAACTGTGCGAGTATATGAACGAGCTGAACGTGCACATTGGATTATACGAGGTGAGTAGGAACTGTTTCGACGAGACGAGTAACACAGCAACTCATGTGGTTTTTTCGATCACAGGGCCTCAAATCGATACACTCCTTGCTTCCCGCCTCAACACCCTCTAAATCACCAGCACTCTTCGCCGCCTACGCTGTCGCAACTCCCTTCCTCCGAGATTTCGAAAAATCCGGAATCCACCTCCCAGAATCTGAACGAGCAGAATTCGTCACCCTCTCCACCTCTATCCTTCAACTAGGTCGCCGATTCCTCCAGAACGCTTCCGATCCAGACGCACGAGAACCTGTTCCAGTAACTCGAGCAGAAGTAGAAGCAGCATTCGGAGTTGGGACGGCGAGGAAAATCTTCCCCCCCGAGATGGGCGACGAAGGGTGGATCGATCCGATGAGTTGGGAAGGAAGAGTTTTGGCGAGACATCATCCATCTGCCGACGTACGGAGGAGGTTCTACGTCGCTTCCCATGCGGCACCGACCGATCACGTTGAAACTCTCGAACAACTGTTACTCGAACGAGGGAAACTCGCGCGGTTGGTCGGGAGGGACAGTTGGGCCGATGTAGCGTTGGAGGACAAGATGGCTCGTACGCCTGAGAGTGTACAAGGGTTCTTGGACGCTTTGGAACGACACAATCGACCGTTGGCGGAAAGGGATCTCGAAACGTTGAGAAAGGTTAAAGCAGTGCAGTTCGCTCAGACGGACGCGGGACGACGGGGGGATAGTGCGAGGAAGATTAATGCGTGGGATCGAGATTTCCTCACAGACTTGACTGGATCGACTACTTCACCTCTGCCCGATGTTTCACCATTCTTTTCGGTCGGAACCTGTTTCGCTGGATTATCAAGACTGTTTCAAAGCTTGTACGGGATCCGGTTCGAGGTGGAAGAGCCGGAAGTTGGGGAGGTTTGGGCAGAAGGGGTGAGGAAATTGAAAGTGATGGACGAGGAGGAAGGGAGAATCGGAACGATTTATTGTGATTTGTTTGCGAGGGAGGGTAAGGCACCTGGAGCTGCTCATTACACAGTGAGGTGTTCGAGGAGGATTGATGATGATGATGTCGAGGGAGATTTCGAAGGAAAGAGTTATGCGATCGTCGATGGAGTCGAGGTGCAACGGAGTGAGATGGAGGGTATNNTCGTCGAACCGACAGAGTANAGAGGGAGACCAGGGAAACATCAAGAGCCGGTAGTCGTACTCGTCTGTGCGTTTGGAAACGCGGAAGGAGCTGGAAAAGCACCAGCTTTCTTACAATGGCATGAAGTCGAGACGCTAGCTCATGAAACTGGTCATGCTCTCCACTGTGCGTATCTCCTCTCTCCAGTCTGTGCTTCATCACGAGCTGACTAGACGTAACGGTTCTAATCTGCACAGCTATGATCGGTCGAACGGAATATCACAACGTAGCTGGAACTCGTTGCGCCACCGATTTCGTCGAATTCCCCTCGATCCTCATGGAACATTTCATCTCTTCCTCTTCCGTCCTCTCGCTCTTCGCCAAACACCACCGAACGGGTCACACTCTCCCCTCTTCGATCTTCGACCAACTCCTCGCCGAACGATCTCGATTCTCTGCCCTCGAAACCTCTTCCCAAATCATGATGGCAGCACTCGACCAAGCTTACCACTCGTCTGCCGTCGCCAATTCTTCCCGCTCCTCGTTCGACTCGACTTCCCTCCTCGCCGACATTCAATCAAGGTACCATGTCATTCCTCACGCAGCTGGAACCTCATGGCAAACTCAATTCGGCCACTTGTTCGGTTACGGAGCTACTTATTATTCATATTTATTCGATCGAGCGATTGCGGCGCGAGTGTTTACAACGAAGTTCGCTCAAGATCCTCTGAATAGGGAACGGGGGGAGGAGTTGAAGAAGAAAGTGTTGAGGTTCGGAGGAGGAAGAGAACCTTGGGAGTTGATCGGGGAGCTAGTTGGGGACGATAGAGTTGCGAGAGGTGGGAAAGAGGCGATGGAAGAAGTTGGGAAATGGGGAATCGAGGATGCAGCGAGGGGACGGTAGAATTTTCGTTTATTGTTAGATCGTTCGATGTATATAGCAACGCAACAACCCCGCCTTTCGCATCGCATGTCTATTCTGCGTGCGAGAGAGAGCTAGGACAGAATCGAACGAAAAGGGAGAATTTCAACCTTGAATCTCCGCGATTTGAGAGTGCAGAGTTGCCTGCTGTAAGTTCTGTCGACCTACTTGCCCTCGGCTCGCAAAGCTCTCTTTCAGGAGATTCAAAGTTTGCGAAACGTCATCAGTGTTTTGCGTTTCAATTTCTTGCTTCCTACGTTTCACTCCTCTATCTTCTACGCGTCAAATCAGCATCACAAGACTCAGCAGAGCATACACAACTCTCTAAAGACGCGTCTACACCTCGTTTCCCTTCCTCTCGCACTCTATTGATCGTTCAACCAAGTTCAAACAGCAAAAAAGATGTCGAGAACTCGCGGCTACACCTTTGGACCCGACCCTTACAAATCTATCGTATTCTATGGCATGTTCGTAGATTCGATCACCCTTTGTTGGGCAGCAGAAGCTTGGAGGTCGCTCGAACAACCTCTCATCGGTATCGATATCCTCTTGTCTCGCCTCAAACACTCAAAGCTCCGTACTCAATTGGACAAGTTCGATCTCACGAGAATTCCCGTATCCGTGTGGACTGGGATCAAACAAGAATTGATTGATATGGAGATTGGAGAAGCTGAGAAAAGGGAATGTCGTTACCTCTGGAGCGATGCGGTTGCGAGGGGAAAGGTTGGAGCTACTGATCCGAAATGGAACGATTGGGAGATGGTGCTCGGCGATCAGCGAGGTTGGATGTATGTCATGCTCGACAGAGGAGGAGTTTACGAGATTGAACGTCGTTATCTTGCTGTGAGTCGCCCTCACTAACGTTGTTTCGGGTCAATTGAGCGCTCGACTACCCTCACCAACGAAGTGCTGACCCATGTATACCATGCTCAGCACATTCGCAACTTCCTCGAAAGTCAAGGCCTCTGCGCTCCTCATTCTCGTAGCACCAAACTCGACGAGTCCGGGCACTTGAACTGTGGTGGTGCCTTCTTCCCCATTGCTCTCCCCGTCGACTCCAAGATGAAGACCTCTGCCGCTCATCGCCTACCCGATCTCGAAGGAGCGTTAATCGACGGCCCTCCCGAGAAACTCGCTTTGATCAAGAATCCTCCCAAGAAGTACGTCATGCCTCGAGGAGGAGAAGAGAGGTTCGAAATAGTAGGAAGGAAGTTCAGGTTGGATCCCGTCGTACCGGCTTTCGAACCTCAGAAGGATGAGGACGAGATGGAGTACAATCCTGAGAAAGTTTATGATAGGCAAGAGGAATGGGCTATGAGCGCTTGCGATCCTAAATGGACTTGGTGGGTCGTCGAGAATCAGTAGGATGCAGTAGCTTCAAGCTGAATGGGGAAGGAAGGAATCGCTTTGAATCGTTCTATGATCGGAAACTCGTCTATACCTCTCTTTGCAAACCGTCGCTTTTCGTTTTCAATCTAGTCTATCTCTCTCTCCCCTATGTCTGTGCAACTGTCCATAGCCTTCTTTTGTATGACTGTATACTCTACGCTTTCGCAAAAAACCCGTCTCTTCGCAATTCGAAACAAAATCAGTACCCAATTCTCTCCTCCTTCGAAACTTCTCTCGTTCTGATTCCAGCACACACTCTTCCGAAATAACAACTCGATAAATTGACTCGGTCGGTTCTATAGAATTTCCCCTTTACAGTAACATTCCCAAACTTTGTTTCATAGCTTTCGCACTTCTCTCCATCTTTTCCTCTCCCGTACCTCCCCCTCCTCCCCCTCCTACTCCTGCATCATTCGTCGCAAACTTGACCGTTCCTCCACTGTTTGTAGTCTCGGCGATAGATGGTTCGGGACTCTTGAATCTGACATGAGGACTTCTCACCATTTTTCTCAAACTCAAACTGTGACCCGCTAATCCACCGAGTCGTCCTTTCATCCCGCCTGGACTGAGGAACCCAAAAGTAGAGGGAGCGGTCGAGTAGTTGGAGTGTTCGGAAGAAGTCGAGGAAGTCGCAGAGGGAGGACGGTAAGTGGGTTGAGCGAGGGAAGTTAGTGAAACTCCGTGAGGGACTACAGGTTGGGTGAAAGTCGAAGGAGGAGGTAAGTGATAGGCGTGCTGTTGCTGTTGAGGAGGAGGGGGAGCGGAAGTGGGAGGGGAAAGAGAGAATTGAGAGAGAGGTTGAGAGTATTGAGGTGACGGAGCTTGAGGTGCAGCGGTCGATCGAGCGGGTTGAACATGGAGAGAGTGGTCGAAACGAAGGGGCTGCGAGTGGATTGGGAGGGGTTGACGAGTGATCGAGTGTTGTGGGGAGAGATACTGTTGTTGAGCGAGAGGAGAGTTGTATTGAGCTTGAGAGGGTGGCTGATAGCTCTGAGAGGAGGGAGGAGGAGGTAGAGAAGCGTAGACTGGAATCGGACGTCCATCAGCTCCGAGAATGTAAGAGTGTGGTTGCATCTGACTAGCTGAAGAAGTGGGAGGAGGAGCGTAGAGTCGCTCTGGCTGAGCTTGAGGTTGAGAGGGAGGATGCGAGATTGTCGGCTGACGAGAAGGGACCCATTGAGCTGACTCAGTAATCGGATAAGGATTTGATGCAGCTGTCGACGGAGTTCGTAGCTGACCTTGTTGAGCAGTCGAATTGTAACCGAGTCGTGGACGAAAACCATGAAAGTCTTCTTCGTCGTCTCCGTTTCGATGCTGAGCTTGGTAGGAGCTTGAAGTACTCTGAGAGAGAGGAGAGGAGAAGGAGGTTTGAGGTGGAAAAGAAACGTTCGAGTAAGATTGTTGATACTGAGGCTGAGCTTGTTGTTCGTGTCGGAAAGCGGGAGGGATCGATGGAACAGGAGGAGGTGCCGAGTGTGATTGTCCTCCGTATTCGTAAGGAGGGAGAGTAGCGGTAGTGATATGAGAATAAGTCGACTGTGCATCGTGGAAATCGCTCATTCCGTCGTTGCTCCCAACATCTGTCTCTTCGTATCCTCCGACTTCGCTGTACCCCCCGACGGACGACTCTAGCTCAAACGGATCCTCTTCGTATCGCTGAGGTTGAGATTGAGGCTGAGCCTGAGGTTGAAGTCGTGGTCGAGGTTGCGCACCAATTCGATCGGCCATTCCTTGAGGGAGAGTTCCTCCGTAAAGTGAGGGCATCATGGTTGCGGATGACGTCTGGTATTGTCCTACTGAACCTTGAGACGATCTTGAAGGAGGAGGAGTTGGCAAGGAGGGAGCTTGACGAGGAGTCACTTGATCCGCTGTGTGTGGACGACCATTCTGACGATGCGAAGCGCGAGGAGTGACTTGTTCTGCAGTACTAGGACGGGGTCGAGGTCGGTTTTGGGATTGTGACGACATTCGAGGAGGATACTGAGGACCTTGCTGATGATGCGAAGGAGGAGGGAGGAATTTCGACGAGTTTGGTAGAGAACGCGAGTCGAAAGCCGAGGCAGAGGTGGAAGAGATCGAAGGACCCCGAGAAGAGATGGGTGCAGAGAGGGTCGACGACTTGGGAGATGCGACATTCGATAACGATCGACTTCGTTTACCTTCGAAGAGAGGTTTCGTCTGTTCGAGATCGAGTTGTCCAAATTCCGAGTAGAGGTCTTCACGAGACGGCTGATGACGGATATGAGGTTGGATATGAGGCATAGTATGATAGGTCGATTGATAGGCACCGTAAGATTGAGGGGAGATTGGCGAGCTTCCAGAATCTTCGTGATCGTACGAAGACTCGGTGTAATCGGTGACTGATGCAGCTGAAGATTCGCGATAGTCGTCTGAGAAGATGTCGGACGGATCGTGAGAGTCTGTAGTAGGAGGTGCTGAGGGAGCGGGAGCATGAGAAGCAGCCATTGCGAGTCGTTGAGCAGCTTCGAGATGTTGTTGCGCCAAACGGAAATGACGTTGGGCTGTAGGATATCGATGGGAGTCCAAGTAGCACGTCAGTGACCGATATCGAGACGTGAGATTCACAAGCGACGACTTACCTATCTCAGCGTCTGACATTCCGACCAAACTTCCACCTCCCGTTCCGGCGCTGCTCCCTCCTTGTCCTCTTCTCCCATTCAAACTTCCACTCATAGCAGTACCAGCACTATCCCTCGACATCTCACTGCTCAAGCTCTCCCTCTTCCTGACGACCCTTTTCCCTCCCTCGAGGTTGACTTGTTCGTTCCTCCATCTTTCCAAATGATCCCTACTTCCCATCTCTGCGGATTTTGATGATCCAGCATCTCCGTCACTACTTCTCTCTCCACCTCTTCCTCCCAGGACTTCCAACAATCGTCCTTTTTCGAGTTGTTGAATGGGAGGATCGACCGGTGAATCGTTGTAAAGAGGTATATTCTCTCCTCCTCCACCTACTGGCGTCTCTCCTTCATAGCCTTGTGCGTCGATGTTGATGTCCCGACCTTCCACACCTCCTATCTTCTCATATTTTCCCTCCAACTCTCCACCTACCTCTTGAATGACTGGTGAAGGTAAAGGTGAAGCCATTGATTGTACCCGTCTCTGTTGCTGTTGGTCCCGTTCTTGTCGGAGGAGAAAAGATTTTCCAGAGAGTCCCCCGGGAGTCGGAGGTAATGGAGGACGTAAAGTTCGAATGGTATCTGTTGGCGAAGGAGTTTGAGGAGAACCCGAGTAGATTGGTTGTACGGGAGAGTTGCGCTGTTGAAGTGAGAGGGTCTTGAGGGAAAGCGTGGGACCCGGGTCGAGATAGGAGGTGGAGGAGGACGAGGTAGGTGTCGAATTAAGGGTTCGAGAGGGAGAAGGAGAGAAAGGCTGAGGGAGAAGGAGAGTGGAAGTGTCGATCGAGAGTGAAAGGGAAGGGTGAAGATAGCGAGGAGGAGGTGAAGAAGAAGTCATGTGGTTTGCGCCTCGAGTGCTTTGATCCCGTCGGCGCAGAGGCCGTGCAAGAGAAGTCTAAACGCGAAGAAGGGAAGGAGAGGCAGAATGACACTTTCCAGCTCGCTTTTATGCGAGAGAGTAGATCGATATCGATTAGAAGCCTCGTACGTCAACCGTTGGGATCATGGAGAGGCCAAGGAGGGGGTTATAGACGATGAAAAAGATGAAGACCCGAAAGCGATCGAACGGAAATCCGCGGATCGATCCGAAGCTGATCAGTCGATCTACAGCTTTCCTTCAAGGATCTTCGTGACGCTGCAGAGGCGGCGAGGAGTTGTGAGAGAGTGGTAGGTCGCGAGGGAGATGAAGGAAGTTGAATGAGTTCGGCAGCATCTTGTGAATGATCTAGAGCTATAAAGGGATTGTTAGCTTGTTCAGTAGCTTTATATAATGTACTAGAAGGACTCACGAAGTCTGTAAGAGCTACAGAGAAAGTAGTAAGAGTCGAAGGACGATTGAGTGAACTCGCTTCTCTTGCTCCTTCTCCTCACTCGCTAGTCATGAATCCTGAACAGGAGTATCCACCAGATCAACCGCAAACAACGGATGATATCCCACCGGTAGNATTCGACACTTCCTTCTTCCCAGCTCCCTCTCCTTACTTTCACCGTTACACCTCGTCAAACCTCGCTCTACCACCCTCGGAATTAATATCAGATGTACCGAATGAACCTCAACCATTCCTCGCAAAGGAGCTGGAACCACCAAACGTGGATTGGATAATCGAAGAAGGGAGTTATTCAGTGTTTGGTGAAACTTGGCCAGTCAACGAACAATTACCCTCACTAGCTGAGATGGGAGTGAAAGAAATGTTTGATCAGAATAAAGGTACGCTTCTCCTCCTCTTTTCAGCTTGAAATGTAGAGCTGACGTTTGTTGGATGAAGCGTAGATCGCAAAGTCTCTCTACAAACCCTCCTCAGAACTCTCCTCTTGACCTATACCCAACTACTCAACTCTCTCTTGACCCCTCCTCCTTCCCTGCTGCATCCTCGACCCGCTCCTCCTCCACCACCGCCGAATCCAGATGGATCGCAACCACCTCCTCCAGCTTCGCAAGCTACGACAGATCCCGAGCGGTTGACAGAACATGTCAGGTTGATCAGTATTAATATGCATTACCTCGTCAACGAGTTACGGCCAGTACAGGTGAGTGGACGATCTTCCGCTGCATCAGGAAAAGGTCCTTGAATGGCTCTGATGCGGAGATTGTCGAGCACAGGCGAGGGAAACATTGAAGTTGATGATGAGGTATCAGATTGATCGACGGAAAGAAAAGACTCGAGCTATTAAACAGTACGTCCTTCGCCTCTTCTCCATTTCTCGCTGACCCTTCTTCCCATCCTCTTCCACAATGGCGCTGACTCCTCCTTCCTCCTTCTCCTTCTACTTAGGCGATGTCAAGAGATCCAATCTACCCTTTCAGGCTTACAGACCCGCGTCCAGGAAACTTCAGAATCAATCATCCCTTCGCAAACCGCTTCCCTCGACCAATCTAACGGTGCTACGAAGCCTTCGACAGCGGGTGTAGATGCTATTTTGATACGGAATCAGTTGGCGAGGATGGTGGATGATCTATAGGACTTTGGGAGAGAACCCTTTCTTTATCTTTCGCAAGTTGCCGATTGTTCGCAAAGCCTGGCAGTGCTGTACGCTCCTTTTCGCCTTTCTACTGTTGTCATACTACTGTAAATCTCTCTAGAGACACCTCGTAAGTCTCCAGCGATACGAGGCATGAGAGGAAGCGAACTCGCGGTTTGAGAAAACGCTCGAACTTCAACATCGAGCGACGGGGACATTCCGTTTCACTCAACTTACGAATGCTACCCGCTTAAAAGCTTGACCTTGCAATCGCGCTACTCGAGGGACCGTTGCCAATCGCATGAGAAAGCTAGCGTGATTTGATTGACTTGGACGGATTGGGAAGGAGGCAAGCTTCTCTCAAGTTTTCTTCTCTCCGATGCTCGCCAACTAACCCTCTTCGGGAGAGTCAGTAGCACGTTTCTGCGCGATGGAAGAAAGTTGAGGTTTCGACCAAAGGCTTCTTCTTCTTGTTCCCTCACCGTTCTTGCGAAAGTCCTTCGTTTCATCGTCCCCGACAAGGTGAGTGTCGCCTACTTCTCTGTTCACATCCCCTTAGAGATTGTCGTCACCGTTAGGGTAGCCAAGTCCTACCAACGATCTACTCGACCTCGAACCTTTCGACGCGAAAAGTGACTTGACCAAAGTCGGTTCATAGAGCTCTCAATTCACATTAACTTTTCTCTCCAATTCTCTCGGATTACGATTACTGACTCCAATTATCGAATTACGCTCGAACTTAGAGCTTTCGCCACACTTCTTCGAAAACCTCCCGATCTCTCTCAACTTTCTCTCTCTCTTCTCTTCTCTTCCCTTCCCTTCACTTTTCAGCACTTTCCTTTTCACAACCCTTAACGACACTCTCGCAACCTTGACACACTAAAAGACATACGATATGAAATCATTCGCTTTTTTACTCGCCGCCGCGACCCTTCTTCAGTCAACTTCCGCACTCCCTTCTGCGAACGGAGTTTCGGCTGTCGGCGAAGCGCAACACGTCGAGGAGAGGCACGTCCACGAATTGGAGAAACGTCAGACTACCTCCTCTGCGAGGTCGAGGGTCCTCTGGAAGGATCGGTTAGTTTCACTTCTCTTTCTCATACAAATAGAGGTACTCATCTCTTTCCTCCTCACACAGAGTCGCTGCCGCTTCATCTTCCTCGGCCGCTGCTGCTTCCTCGAGGATGTGAGGCTACATCACGTTTCATTTAAAAATTCCTCGCCCAGATCTCTGATTTCGTTTTTCTCTCTTTTATAGGATGTGGTCCAAAGTTGTCACTACGACCACCGCACCTCGTACTACTACTACTACTTCACGAACAACCACTACGACCACTCCTCGTCCAACGACTACAACTACTACTTCCTCAGCGCCTGCTACTTCACCAACTTTCGTCGCTGGTTCCGACGTTCGTGATTTGGCCATCTCCGAGCATAATCGCTACCGTGCTATCCACAACGCTGGACCATTGACCTGGAGTCAACCTCTCGCAGAGTGAGTTTTATTGAGTGCTTCCTCACAATTCGTCTTCGCGAGAGGAAATAGAGACTGACTCTGATCCTTGTCTACTCGCAGTGCTGCTTACAAATGGGGATCTAGATGTGTATTCGAGCATTCGAGAGGTGCTGTCGGTCCTTATGGTGAGAACTTGGCCGTACGTCTTCCTCATTTTCATTTTACTTCTCGTTTCTCTCGCTGAATTGGTTTCGCTTCTTCGATAGGCTACCGCTGGTTACAAATCCGACATCCTTTCCGGAGCAATCAAACCCTGGATGGACGAAGCGCCCGATTACACCCCCGACAACCCCAACTACTCGCATTTCACTCAAGTCGTCTGGAAATCGACTACTCAATTGGGTTGCGCCCTAGTGACCTGCCCAGGAGGCACGATCTTCGACGCCAAGTATGGTCCTTCTTCGTTCTATGTCTGCGAGTACAACGTGAGCTTCTCCTTTTTTTCCCCCTTCACTCGACGATGAAATTCTGATTGGATTTTTGTCGAAATGCAGCCTCCTGGAAACGTCTACCCCGCTGATAACTTCCGTGAGTCTTTTATGCCTTGTCCTTATTCGAGATCGTATCACTAACGGCGAGCTTATTGATATTAGGCGCCAACGTCGACCCTTGATTGAGCTAGTCTCTTGAAAACATTCTCTTGTCTCTTCGTTCTTTCTCTCTCATAAGGTTTATCATTACGGATTGTAGCATTTGCTTACTTATACATGAATAGTCACTCGTTCTTCACGCTCACTCGGATCTCGGCGAGAAAGCGAGAAGTCGGTTTTGAGCTTTTGATTCGATCACAATTCGAATCATTCCGAGGACTCATCATTCTCACGCAACTTCTCAGCCGATGTAGCGATAACTCAAGGATGCCTGTATCCTAAAAACGAGCTTTCTGTGCGATTGCGAAGGTCTGAACGGATTTTGCGAAAGTGAGAATTCCCTTTCTTCAACGATTGATCACACTCAGCTGAGACTAGCTCTGTCATTACGTCGCGAGTGAGTTTCAGGTAGAGATGGTTTTACGATTTCTCGTGAGAAAGCACAGTTCCCCTTTTTTCCTGTCCCCTGCGAAGTTGAAACTCCTCTCTTTCTCTCCTCTCTCTCCCTCCTCTCCCCCTCCCTCTCCTCACTTCAAGCTATCCACTCAAGCTCCACTTTCTACTCTCACACTCCTCCAAACGACACTTCACAAGCGAGTCTCTTTCTCTGTCTCTCTTTCCTCTCTCTTCTCGAATGAATCCAACTGACTCTTTGCCACTTCTTCTCTTTACTCCTCACACTCCCAATTTACACTCTCACCAATAGATTATGGCTCATGAACTCCGCGTTGAAGGTGATAAAGTAATCGAACAAGACGATAAAGGTCACGTCCTCTCAACCAAGGTCAGTCGTAACTCGCTGCTTATAATTGTGCCCTCGATGTGAGGCTGAGTATAAGTGCGTGTGACACTGACAGGATTACACTCACGTTCATTCTGGCTATTTGGCTACTACTCACAACCCTCGCGTTTCTCAAGAAGCTAAAGAGGTGCGCTCAGACTCGCTTTCCCAGTCTCTCTTCTCCTAGACTGACTGACAATGGATTGTGTTGCACAGACTGCCGAACAACTCCTTCACGATCTCGAAGCTGCTCACGGTGACGAACCTGGAGGATCGAAATCCCATTCTCCTTCTCACTCGAAAGGTTCCGCACCTCCCGCTACTGATCCCGAAGGTTCGCCTGTTCACGCTACTCGCTCTCACGACCACGATCAAGAGCACGAGGAATCTCACGCTTCTGGAGGAGGAGGAGCTCATGCGGGAAGGAAAGATGATCAAAGGCCTGGAGAGACGCATGCTCAAATGGTACATCGTCATAGGTGAGGTTTCTCTCCCTTGCAATTTAATTCTTCACTATGACAGTGACTGACTTGCGGTGACTGTGAACGTCACAGGCAAATTGGATCCTTCAAGGGAATCTTGAAGAAGGACGTTTCTGACGAATCCAAGCAACACGCTAGGGAGATGTTGAAGGATTTGGGAGCTGATCCTTCTGAGTACGAGTAAAGATCTCGCTTGGAAAAGGAAAGAGAGAGAAACGCTTGACACAAAAATAGGGGGAAAAGGAAAGAAAAAGGGTTTCGTTCGTTTTGTACTGTACTGTGTGAAAATTTCATTCGTTTGATTTCAGTTCCAATCATCAATCCGCTTCGTCGGGTCGGAATGAGAGAAGCGTGAACATCCCCTTGAGTGTACTCTCCGGAAAGTCTCTCAGTCCTTTCGGATTTCAAAAGGCAGAACTGACCTGCTTCAAAATTGTATTCCTTTTCCTCATACTACTTCCAAAGGTTCCCTATCCTCTTCACTAACAAGTACTTCATACTCTACCTCTCCATTCTCCCCCTTCTCCTCTTTCGCTAATCGATTCAGTTCGTCTCGTAATCTCGGTGCAAAGGATGATAACCAAGGTCTTTCTGTATTCGTGTGATTACCTACATTGCAGCGCACATACACACGATTCAGTATTGAGAGACGCTCGGGAGAGAAGGGGAGAGTCGCTGAGTGACTTACAACAGAAAACATGAATTCCTTGAGCATTCGCCGCTAGTACATCATGCTATTCATCCTCTCTCAATGCGATTCCTCAGTACATCTATCGCTAGAGTAGGAAAGAGAAACGTAAGGGGACTTACGTGGGACATTTCACCCGTCAGGTAGAGATCTGCTTTCACTCCTTTCAAAACGGAGGATCCGGATCCTGCGCAAATCCCGATGGTCGAGATCGTTGAAGGACCAGTAGGGGACCAAGCGGCTTGAACTGGAGAGATGGGGAAGTGGATGAGAGGAAAGGGAGGGAGAGGGGAGAGTGAGGTAGTCGCAGAATTGTTTGAGAGGGACGAAGGAAGGAGTGAGCGGGTTCGATAGAGAGAGAGAGAGAGGAGGGAGTCAGTGATCAAGGATTGAGTATAGAAAGTGAAGGGAGAGACTGACAATGTTTCAAACCCAAAGTTTCTTTGACGGCATTCACCATCTCTTCCCTCCCCAAACCCTTCCCTGCGCCTTCTCTGAGATCAACGATTCTACCTCCCCCGCAACCCTCGTGACCTTTTGGAGGGTTCGAATGTTCCTTCAACGCCCTCAACCCTCTCCCTTGTCCAGGTCTAACCAATTCTCCTTCCCCTAATCCATCGATTCCGGCAGCTCTCAATAACCCAGTACCCATATAATCGTTGACTCCTCCAACTGCGTTGTCTGCCGCCGTGTGAATCGTATAAACTGATACACCCTTCGTTGCGCATTCGAGGAGGGAACGTTGGATCGAGTTTGACATGGTGATGGATTTGAGTCCGCTAAAGATTGGAGGGTGATAAGTTAGGATAGCAGAAGTTGATTCTTTGGCTAGAGCCGCTTCAACCACTGGTCGAGTGACTATCAATTGCGATGAACATGATTTAGCTTCTAAACTTGAAAGGGGAAAGAGAAAGAAGAGTGAGAATTTACGATCTATACAGACAGTGATTGATCTTTTGGGTAGTTGGTTGGGTTTAGGTGCTTCAATCATGAGTCCTACATTGTCCCAAGATGATTCTGCGAGTGATAATGGAGTTAATCGTTCAATGGCTTGACCGAGATGAGTGAGGGTCGACATGGATCTAATAGTTGTAGATATCTTGATTGGTTTCAAGAGAGAGCGTAATAACATGCAATAGAGCAAGTGAGAGCAAGGAAAGAAAGTCGTTTACATCTCTGTTTGATTCCTACACTTCAACAACATCTCGAATCTACTCAAATACATCTAGATGGGAGACTCGAAAGATCACAGATCATCTACAAGGGAACATAAAGATCGTTCTCGCTCTCCTCGACAAGATAGATCAAATTCTACTTCAAATCGTCATCATTCATCCCACTCCTCTTCAAAGGATAGGGACAGGGACAGGGACAGGGACAGGAGTAGATCACCAAGAAGAGACAGAGATAGGGATAGTAGGAAATCTAGGAGAAAGGAGAAAGAGAGGGAGAGGGAAAGTGAATCGGAACAAGAGAATACATTACCACAAGGTGTCAATCAGATTGGACTAGACGATTTCTATATCAAGGCGACAGAGTTGAAGTTATGGTTATGGGAGGAGAAAGGAAAGGTACGTTTTTCAAACTGCATCTTTCGAATTCGCAGAAAGCTAATTCGGACAGTTTGTTCATACAGAAACTCGACTCGCTCAAGAATGAGGATGCTAGAAGGTACGTACCACTCTATCTCTTTCACTGACCCATCTCTCGCTCAATAAACTGACACTCGTCGAACTCATCCCTCTCTCTTGCCTCTCTCACAGGTATTTCAAGAAATTTTGTCGATCCTGGAACCGTGGACGTCTCACGGGTAAGCCCCTCCCCATCTCTTCCCTCGTCTCTGCTCGATCGCTAATATTTAGAGATAAATTCAGATAATTTCTATTCTGGTATCTCACCCGCTTCCCTCCCCTCTTCCATCTCGACTTCCCACTCGTGGTCATTCTCGAAAGCTTCTCAACGAGACTTGGACGCTGCCGCATCCATTCGGAAATCGATCGATACTGGTACGAAACAACGTTCTTACGATTCGAATATCGGACCTAGTCGAGGAGGAGGATCATCGTCATCATCGGGAGGAGTCAAGTTGGGACCTTCTATGCCCCCGAGTTCTGCAGTCGAGAGGTTACAGATCGAACGAGAATCATTAGATCAAGCTCGAATCGAAGAACGCTCCTACAAGGATTCACAAAGGAAGAAATCTAATCGTGAAGCGAGGGACGAAGAGAAGGATTCTAGAGCTACGGGTAAAGATCGGTTGATTGAGAAGAGGAGGGAGGGGAATATGAGTAGGAAAGAGTTTGCGGCCGAGAGAGAAGGGGGTGGGATGGTTGAAGTTAGTGAAGAGGTCTTGATGGGTGGTGGAGGTGGGGGTTTTGCGGATGCGTTGAAGGAGAGGGAGAGGGCTAAAATGAGGTGGGAAGAGAAGAGGGGAGGTCAGAGGGAGGAACAGAAAGCTGTCATGTACGTGATTTTCAGTGTTCAGAGCTCGAGCTCGAGTGTAGGTGACTGACTGAGCTGAGGAGTAACCGCACAGATCCGATAAACTTTCGGCATTCAAACAGAAAGAGGATGCGACGATGGCTCAGTTCAGAGCGCTCGCTGCTCAAAGGTTCGGACCTGCCCCTCCTCAATAGCTTTACGTAATTACCCGCTTGATGGAATGCTCGATACGCTTTACATACATGGATTACGGAGAGAATGAGAGGACCAGAGTGAGAGAGGAGAGAAGAGAGGAGGAGAGTTCGTTACTTGAAAAAGGTACAGCGCCAACTCTTCTCGAACACTTCGAATTCACTCTCAAGTTCATTCTCCCCCAAATTTGTTCTCACTCTCAACCTCACTCTCTCTCTCTGACGGACTCGCAAAGCACGATGTTACGTATTTGGTACTGATTCTTTCTTTAATTTGCAAGCGAAGAACTACTTTGGACGACAATTCAAAACGAAACTCATTGCCCTCAAGCTTGAGTCTCGTATTCCTTTGGATCTACCCCCAACTTCTCGAGCATCTCACGAGCGTGCTGCTTAGCTTCTTCGCCCCTGTCGTCGCGGTGGAGGATTGCTTTGTAGGATCCAATTTGCCTGACAGACTTTGACTTGCTATCAGTATCACCCTGAGGAGGGTATCAGGTAGCAAATCAAGAGCTGACCTGTGGCGATGAACTTCCTCCTCGTGAGTTTCGTGTTTCTCAACTTTCTTCGAGTGCGAAGGAGAATGAGGTTTCGATCCTCCAGGTTCGTCACCGTGAGCAGCTTCGAGATCGTGCAAGAGTTGCTCAGCGTTCTGTGTGACAATACTTCGGTCCCAATCAGTCTCAGAAGAATGAGAGGCTGGAGAGAGGAGAGACGACACACCTCTTTCGCTTCTTGAGAAACACGAGGGTTGTGAGTTGTGGCCAAATAGCCAGAATGAACGTGAGTGTAGTCCTGTCAGGCGAGAGGCATTGCTTAGTCAGCTCTCAGAGGACTCAGGGCGACAAAGATGAGGCTCCGACTGACCTTGGTTGAGAGGACGTGACCTTTATCATCTTGTTCAATCACTTTATCACCTTCAACACGGAGTTCATGAGCCATGATCTATTGGTGAGAGTGTGAATGGGAGCGAGAGCAGTCAAGGGAAGAAGTGGCAAAGAATCAGTTGGATTCATCAAGGAAAGAGAGAGAGAGAAAGAGACTCACTATGTAGTATTGATTGGAGCAGGCTGAGAGTAGAAAGTGTAGTTTGAGTTGATAGCTTGAAGTGAAGAGGGGGAGAGAGAAGGAGGGAGGGAGAAGGGGAAAGATAGGAGAGGAGTTTCAACTTCGCAGGGGAAACAAGGAAAAAGGGGAACTGTGCTTTCTCGCGAGGAATCGTAAAACCATCTCTACTTGAAACTCACTCGTCTCGTGAAGAGAAGATAGAGCTAGTCTGAGCTGAGTGTGATTAACCGTTGAAGAGAGGAAAAGGGGAAAGGGAATTGTCACTTTCGTAAAATTCGGACAGACCTTCGCAATCCGGCATGACAGTGTACAAAAGGATGTTACAGCTCTAGATGAAGCTACACTGGGGGTATCATGACAAGAGAGGGGGACAGCAAGCGAAAGAAACAAGCAATTTGAAAAGGAAACAATCGACGTTCGGAATCAAGCGCTACAAGTAAAACGAACAACTGTGTCAGTTCCACTCTCAACAAACGGATGGGAGGTGACGTAGAGGAAGAGACTCACTTCTTGAAGACTTCGATAGCCTTGACACGAGCTTCCTTGTGATCGACGATAGGCATGACATAGCCGCATTTCTTGACTTCGGCAGCAGAAGGATTGTGAATAGCTATGCAACTCTCAAACCCTTGTCAGCTCGCGAGTCTGACGAAAGAAGTAAAGGAGGGGCTAATCGGCGGATGAAGAAGCGTGATGAGGGAAGAAAGGGAGGGAAGAAGACACTCACATTTTCCTTTGAGCGATTTGAGTTCGGGAACCCAATGACTGTAGGTTCACAACATTCAAAATCAGTAAAGCTAGAGGTCGATGTACGAGAATGCAAGCTCACCGAATGTACTCTCCCGAGGGATCACTCTTTTCAGATTGCGAAGAAGGGTTGAAAACACGCTGTAGGCGCAAAGACTCGTTAGCACCGGCATCGAGGCATACTCGCTAAGTATAGATCTCGAACGTACGAAGTAAGGTTGAGGATCGCAACCGGTACTAGCCTGTTTGATCGAAACAGCAAACTCAAAGTCAGCATCGCTAACAGGAAGAGAATGGAAGAGAATCTCGTACACTCCATTGCCATCCTCCATTGTTAGGCTAATGAATAGAGCAAGCGTCAGTGAATGAGATTGAGAGCGAGCAATCGGGATTTCGAGAGAGAGGAACTCACGGCGAAATCTCCATCAATCAGCTTCTCCATGAAATACCTCTCACCCTTTCGCCAGTCAAGCAAGAGATCCTGTCGAAATCATCACCGATCAGCTTGGAGACAGAGAGGAAAGGAAAGAAAGAGAAGTAGACGAACCTTCGAAAGGAACATAGCAACGATCATACGACAACGGTTGTGCATGTCTGTGGGCACACTCCAATGTTACATCAGCTTGTGTGCAAAAAGAAGTAAAGCAGAGTACAACTAACATCCTTGAGCGTTCATAGCTCTCATTCCAGCATCGACGATTGGATAACCAGTCTTTCCTTCGCACCAAGCCTTGAATTTCTTTCCATCATCATCTTCAGCCCATTCGATATCGGTGTACTTCAAGTTGAAAGGTTGGTTCATGCAAACTCGAGGCCAAGCGCAAAGAACCTATGAAGTTCGAGGCAACTCTGAATCAGTTTTTGTTTGAGATAAATGAAGGCGAGATTTGAGAACATACATGAGTGTAGAAGTCACCCCATCCAGCTACTTCTTGTACCCACATACCCGAACCGACATCTCGTTCAGTTGGAAGACTCTTTGTTCCGTTCTGAGTGTAAACTGCGCGAAGACATTGACGACGACTGATCATACCAGCAGCGAGATAAGGCCTATCGGAAAGAGAAGTGACGATATCAGTGACTGAGAAGATCTAGAGTGCAAAGACTGCGGAGCTGAGAGGACTTACGAAAGATGCGAAGTACCATCTAAATCGACTCGATTCCTACCCGTACAGTATTCTCCAATCTTACTATCCTTCTTCGGATCCTTCGCATCCTCTGCACCTTCGTAAAGAGGTGCTTCAAAGAAAGTTTGTTCACGAATCTTTGTTTTGAGGAATCGTTTGAGTACCGAATCGACTGCATCTCCGATCGGCCAAAGTTTCTCCATCGTCTCGTGATCCTCTTTCGACAACTCGAATCCTTTGATCTCGTCAGGGATTTGGTGACCGAAGAAATCTTTGAGGACTGAGTGTTCGCGAGCCGAGGAAGGGTTCGATTTGATATCGTCGTTGTTCTCGCCGATGTGAGAGAGGAGATCTCCGTTGACTTGTTCTGCCCAATTGCGGAAGAAAGGTGAGAAGACGGCATAAGGCTTTCCTTGCTGTGAAAGGTTGGAAGTGCGAGAGAACGAAGGAAGAGTCAGTTTTGATCAAAAGGAGGGAAAATACGAACAGAGAAACTCACCTTTGTAGTGACTTCTCCAGGAGGAACAACACAGAGATCCTTCAAGAACTCAGCTTTTCCCGAATAACCCTTTCCGCTCTTCCTAGCATCCTTGACTGATTTAATGATTTCGGTATCTCGTCTCAACTCGTCGACTTCGTATTCGACATTCGCGTAAAGTCCAACAGCTCCCCATTCTTCGAGCTTCTTGCATACGACTGAAGGGATCTCCTTTCGTTTGCCGTGAGAGAAGGTGTAAAGTGGAATATCGTGTTTTTCGAATTCTTCTTGGAGATGCTTGAGTTGGCGGAGTTGGAAATCAATTCGACGAGGGGAGCGGATGTGAGCTTTGTAATCGCTAGGAGAGAAGACGTGAAGGACGACGAGAGGGAGGTCATGGGATTGCGCAAAGGCGGAAGCGTGCGAAAGAGCGGTGTTGTCCTTGATGCGAAGATCCTTGTTTCTGTTTACGACATTATTCATGAGTTCCAGTATCAGGAAGACATAGGAAAAGGTAGCGAGGCTCACCTCATCCAGTAGACGACAACTCCGTCCTTTGATGGTTTACTATCTTTCACTTTGACTTCTGACAACTCCTTCATTGCCTCGTAAAGCTTTGCCAAAGGGGTTTCACTCATCAAATCCGGTAAGATGCTAGTCTCCTCCTCTCTGTCCTCTTTGATAGGTTTCCTTAATTCTTCCCCTCTTCCATCTGAATCTGGATCTTCTTCCTTGACTTTTGAAGGGGAGGTAGACTTGCGAGAGCGTTTGGCAGGCGGTTTGGAGTCTGATGAAGTCGATGCGCGTTTTGAAGCTGCCATATTATTATTCGATCTCGAGGGAGAAGTTACGGGAGATGAAGGAGGAAGTCCGAAGAAGGAGTTGAGATCGGTTTGTTTGGCCAGATTGAGAGTAGGTCGATATGTACGAGCTACACGTAGACTTCGTAGGAGAATGTTGGGCTAGTGAAAAGTGTGAAGAGAGGCAGGAGAGGAGAGAGATTTCGACGTCATTTTTTGACTTCAAAAAACGCGATCGAAAAAAGCACTCGGCAACAGACTACTCTCGCTTCACTTTCGGCAATCCTTTCTAGATCGTCTGTTACTGAAGTGTACGCGTCGAGCACAAAAAGCCAGCAAAAAACTGCAGCGACGTTCGCAGCAAAAAGTTGATGATGTCTGTGAGATTCGAACTCACGCCCTTTCGGACCAGCGGATCAATGCATGACCTTAAGCTGGCGCCTTAGACCGCTCGGCCAAAACACCTTTTCAAGTACAGAGCCGCGAGCAAATTTTGNATTCATACCCTAACAGTCATTGCTACTCGCTAGATCGGGCACTCTTACGCCCTCTTTCGTCGTTGTCGCTTCTCTACGAGGCGACTTCGCTCTGCGGGTCCTTTGCCTCACTATCAAGTATCTGAGCTCTCTGGCCGAACCGCAGGAACAAAAACGGTCCAAATTGTTTCAGGCGTCACGAAAGGTTTCTATTCTTCCTACTCCTCACTCACCTTTCCAAGACACCAACAGCCAGCTCGATACAAGGACACAGAGGAACATACCAAGTCGCAACCAGCCCAGCAATCGCCTCAGCCCTCCCTGAACCCCACCTTCTTCTCGTTTCGACATGCCCAAGTTCCGCAATCAAATGCGCGACATGGAGGCCCCTCTCATTCAGCGCCAGCAGTCCTTAGTGAATAGACATCACCAGTATCACGCTAAAACCGTCTCCCGCATTGTAACTCGTATTCAAGCACTTGCCCTCGAGCTCTTGCCAATGCAGGTTGACTTGGGTGAGTTCAAGGCAAATCTATAGTACGAGGCATTGAAGAAGAGCTGACCTTCCCCGACGAGAACAGAGGAGATCACTTCGCCAACTTCGAGTATCATCACCAAAGAAGTTGTAGAGGCATTCTCCCAAATCGCAGGAGACTTCGACCACTGTCTACCCTTCGCACTCCTTGCCGCACGTCGTCACTTCGGCTGGCAAATGCTCATCAACCCCGCCGACAGCGATGAAAACGAAGGACGCAAATTGGCCTGCGAAGCTCTCGCTCGCAAGATTGTCGCTCGTACTCCTCGTGAGGAACAGTACTCGATCTTGAGTGCTCGCTTCACTGTTATCGAAAGCGATGGAGACGAGAGTTTACCTCTGTCTGGTACGTCCTTTCTTTCTCTCGCTTTCGCTCGTTTCCCTCTCCCTTCACTTTCCTTTTTCTTCTAGTCAAGCACTGACCTCATCTTTACGTTGCAGCTCTCGAATGTGCACTCGATCAACACGCAATCTTCTTCCTCTCGTCAAACGAAGCCCAACGCTGCGTTTTCGCATTGTGGAAAGGTCTTCTCGTTCAGAACTGCGATGACAGCGGCAACGTCGAGTACACTATCGTAAGTTGTTCTGCTTGATAGCTCCCTTCGGATCCCACACTAATTCGTTGTGCTGTTCGAACAGTACAAGCACGCCGATGGCTCTCCTAGCTTCTTTTCTGCTTACAATGCTGATCGAGTTGCAGTACCCCGTTATCAAGTAAGTTCTCTCTCAGCATCCCACCTCAGAATGTGAGTTGTCAAGGCGTTAAGTGAGCTGACATGATGTCGCTTTCCCAGTTCTACTTCCGCATCTGGTTATGGCTCGTTTTCATCGCTGCTTACACCGTTGCTATCCAAACTCCGGATCGTGGTTTCGGAATCGAAGATGTCGTCCTTTACATTCAGTTACTCGGATACATCGTAGAGGATTTGGTCAAGGTGCGTTTTTTTCCCCTTCTCACTCCTCCTTGTTTTAAGTTCTTCTGACTAACACTTTCTTTCGCTGAAACAGATGTATAAGATCGGATGGTACGCGTGTATCGGTTTCTGGCAGAGTGAGTTACCCTTTTTCGCTATCGTTTGTGCCGGACCGTAGAGAACGACTCACTATTTGAGATTCGGAAATCCGAACTAACAAAACTCCTCTCGCTTGCCCATAGTCATCAACTACATGATCTACGCTCTCTCGATTGTCGCTTTCGCCTATCGTTGCGCTGATTGGGGCACAAGTTCACAAGAGAAGTCTGATAAATTCCGAATGCTATCATTCCGTTAGTTTCCCTTTCTCTTTCCCCTCACCACACAGGATTTCTGTCGAGTGCGGGGGAGTGGATGAACCGGAGAGGAAAAGGGTATCAAGCTGTCAACCGTACTGATCATTCCTCACCTCGCAGAATTCCTTTCCTGCGCTGCTCCTCTCGTTTGGGCAAAAGTTCTCACTATCTTCGATCTTCTGCAATTCTTCGGAACACTTCAAAGTCAGTCCCACTTCATACTCTCCGATCAAGCTTGTTTCACTGACTGTCTTTTGCCGATAGTCGTCACTTGGCGAATGTTGAAAGAGTCGGCTGTCTTCTTCGTACTCCTGGGACTCTTCGGTATCGGATTCGGACAAGCTCTCATGGGTCTTGACGTTGCCGACGAAAAGCGAGACTCTACCGAAAGTGAGTCAACGCTTTCCTTTTCTCTCCAACCCTGCATCTCGCACATTCCGCGTTCCTCCTTCTCCTCAAATCCCGCTCTCCTTTCGTCTCGTTTCCCGATCTATTCTCGCGCGCCCCTACTGACCCGTTTGCCTTTGGACAGCCGTGATTCACACCTTGATTCAAGCTTTGTTGGGTTCCCCCAATTTCGATGAATATGACAGAGGAGCCTCGAGTTATCCCTTCGGCATGATCCTGTACTACATTTGGAGTACCGTTTGTATCATCATTCTGCTCAACATCTTGATTGCCTTGTTCGGTTCTGCGTGAGTTTTCACTTTCCTCTATTTTGAAACTCCAAGTCTTTGTGCTGACAATTCCGATCGAGCACGCCCTTAGCTATCAAGAGTGTGTTGATGAGAGTGAACCAACTTTCTTGGCTTTCTTCGCTGGCAAGACTCTTTCGAGTATTCGAGCTCCCGATACGTAAGCGAAATCAGCTTCTTCCTGCTCCTCCTTTCTCATCAATACTGACCTCCCGCTCGTCGCGCAGCTATGTTTACCCAGCGCCTTTCGTAAGTCACGTATCTGTTGAGCCCACGAACGTTTCCAGCTGACCAGATTTTTGTCGCAGAACTTGATCGAAATCGTCATTCTCCCTCTCGAATACGTCCTCGACCGAAAGACCTACGCCAAGCTCAATCGTTACATTATGGGGTTCTTGTTCTGTCTTCCTCTCTGCATCATCGCAAGTTGGGAATCCTACCTCGACAAAGGAAGACACGAGGAATTCCTCGCCCTTCTCGAAGAACCCGATGAATATCAAGACGCTGAAGAGAACCCCGACGCTTGGCACGGAGACAATGATAACGGTGAAGCAGATGATATGGGTGAGCCTGATGAGGTTGGAAAGGAGATTTCGAAAGTCAAGTTTGAGGATCTGAAGAAAAAGATGCCAAACCTCGAGAAGAGTGTCACTGGCGATATCCTTTGGCAGGTAAGCCTACTCCGCTCTCTCTTTGAGCATATGCAGCTGCTTACAGGGCTGTTGTCAACAGGTTCGTGAGCTCAGGAAGGAACTCGCAGAGATGAAAGCAGAACTTCAAAAAGGAAAGAAATAGTAGGGTTTATCAACCGTTCTCAATTCTCATTATACACGATGTTCAGTATCCTTTGCAACGTTTATGTTTTGTCGTGGATTCTCTCGTTGATCCAGCTTGTCGAGATCATCGGACAAGAAAGAAACTGCAAGCTGCGAATGTTATGTCTTTCCTATTCGGCCGGGTGCTCGATAACTGAGGGAAGTTTGTGCCGCGCCTACTAAAGCAACCGAGTCCAGAGAGGGCTAACGACGAGAGAGAGCGAAAAGTGCGGGACCTCTTGCGAGAAGAGCAAAACAGAGAGGGTATGTTGAATATGATAGCTGGCTCTGTGTACTTGAAAAGGTGTTTTGGCCGAGCGGTCTAAGGCGCCAGCTTAAGGTCATCGTTGATCCGCTGGTCCGAAAGGGCGTGAGTTCGAATCTCACAGACATCATCAATTTTTTGGCTCTCTTCGTTGCTGGACCGTTCCGCGTGTCTCTCTGTGTTCGTTGGCGCATTGGTACCCTTGCCCTTCGTTCGAACTGGCTGAATATTCACGGACTGCCGCTTCCACGAGAATCGTTCGTACGGTGATAGCGCCGAGTTTGAAGAAGCGACAATTGACGAGATCGACTTTGAAACTGAGGTTCCATTCTTCTACAGCTGCTTGTTCGATCACATTGCTCCTAACCGACACTGTGCAGGTGTCCGAGAAGTGCGGGAGCAGGGAGAGCGACGGTCAGCGAGGACACGACAAGAAACGAAGAAAATCGAAAGCTAGGGTTTATGCTCGTCGCTTCCTCTCTCGGATGAACTCTCTTGCCGCGTCGACGACTATCAGTTACGATCTGATAGACGCCTAGGGAATCAGCAATAAGCCGATTAGGAAGGCTTACGAAGACGAGTCAGAGACGTTTTCGACTTCGCAGTTGTTCGAATGTTCTTTTTTTGCACCGGCCCTTACGTTGCTTTCTGTTCTACTTTCTTCACTGTTCTATATCGACGACAACGAGCAATGATTGTATCCAAGCGAAAGCGAAAGTTCGATCGATTGTCCTCGATTCAATCCAGGATTTCAGTGGTCGTCAGTCACAAAAGTTGGACCGATTCTCCTTCCTTCAACTCCACACTTTCTCCTCTCTCTTCTCCTCCTTTTCGCTCCGCCCACATCTCCATCCTTCAAACCTCTCTTATCCTCCGAGTCCCCCCCCCTTTAGAAAGATGTCGACTCTATCCCCCGCTTCAGCTGGAAAAGCTCCTTCTCGAGTTTCGCTCACTCTCGGCAACCTCCCTCCCAAGCAATCTGGCTTCGGTGTACCTATGGTAAGTCTCTATCTATCACACTGCAAGAGGTGGACGGGAAGTGGGAAAGTTGAAAAAGTGGTCATCATCAAGAGTGGGGGGTAGAAGGAAATCAAGCGGTTCACTGTGAAATAGCGTTCATTTTCGAGGGGTTATTGCTCGGGGAGGAGAAGAGGGACCGAGGTGATATGGGAGCGTACAGGAAGCACCGAAAGCTGGCGAGATAGAGGCTTCGGAGGGAGGAAAGGGAATTTCGACGGATCAAATCGCAACCGAACCCTTGTCGTTTTGCAACTCGGAATGAGCGGTAGTTGACAGTTCCTTGGTCTGCTGATACTCAAAAACCGTCGTCGACTTTGAGAGGAGCGGTAACTGACAGAAGTTTGCCTTGTTTGCTCTTTAGAACCCTCGCACTCCTTCCCGAGTCGATCCCAACAACCCTCCTTGGCCCGCTTACCGCGGTTACCATGAATACTCTTTCGCACACGCTACTATGGGTGTTCGTCTTCCTACCATTCTCGGTAAAGCGATTGACGATGTCGTGAAAACTCTCAACGAAGAAGTGAGTTTTGCCAGCCCGAGCCTTACAACAACATGCAGGAGCTGACGAATCGTAATCTGACAGTACGACGAGGAGCGAATTGTCGATCTTACCGAGTGCATCTCTCGCATGGAGGATTTGATGGACGACCTTCACGCAAATTCGAAACTCCGTCCCATTATCGACGACGGTGAGGGAGATATTCCTCTCTGGAACAAGGAAATTGCAAAGGTGAGTCTGGAGCAAAGACTGACAGATCCGTATGAAAGCTTATCGAATCCGTCGTTTTTCCTCCCCTACTAGTTCTTCCGAGGAAAGGATTTCATGAACGCTCCTTGGCTCTTTGCTGGTATGTCCTCGACTTCCCCTCCTATTGTAGCGCAGGATATGTAACTGACCCTTTCCGTTCTCTCGTTCGCAGAGGCGTACAAGTACCGACGTCTTCATGAGTGCTTCTCGCTTTCAAAGTACTGGAAGGATTACGATGTCTTCTTCCGTCAAAGTACGCACTCTTTGCGCTGTCTCTTATCCCTGAGAAGCGACTAAACACCTTCGCTTTCACAGAGTGCGACACCTTCTCTCGATCAAGTGATGCCGTTTTCGAGCTTTCCCTCCGATTCGCCGAACCCTTCAAGCACGACCTCGACGAGTCGAAGCAACTCGAGGCGAAACGACTCATGTTCCACGAATTGACTCAAGTCTGCCTTTGGGGAAACTCTACCGATCTCTCCCTCCTCATCAACGTGAGTCGTCTTTACCCGATCCCATCTCTTCGTGTTCAGGGTCTGACACGTTTCTCTCCTCCGTACAGATGAGTGAGGAAGATATCAAGCGTCTTCAATCAACCGGAGGAGAGCACCTCGCCGCTACTGAACAAAACATCCTCGGAAACGATCTCAACAAAGTTTGGGAGTACGTCGCATCCGACAAGTTCGGTGGAAAGACCAAGGGAGGTCGAATGGACTTTGTTCTCGACAATGCCGGTTTCGAACTCTACTGTGATTGCGTGTACGCAGATTGGTTGATTCAAAGTGGTCTCTGCTCTCAAATTCGTTTCCACGGAAAGGTGAGCACTTTCTCTTTTCGCTACTTGCTATTGACCTCCTTGACTGACTGACTCTATTTGCCCTCGTACGCAGAGATTCGCGTGGTTCGTCTCGGATGTCACTCGCAAGGATTTCAACTGGCTCCTCAACTCGATGGTTTACGGTCACCTCTTCCCTGAAGCTTCCGATGATCAAGTCGCTTCCCTCAAGGCTATGGGTCTCCGCTGGAAGGAGTACGTCAAGAAGGGTGAATGGGTTTACGAAGAGCACCCCTTCTGGATCTCTGGTTACACCGTCGGTCTTCGTATCTTCACACCCCTAACCTTGATCGCAAGCTGACGAGCTGTTATCTTTCGTCTGGTGTAGTTCTGGGAACTCAAGAGTGAAGGTAAGCTCATTTTTCTGTCATTCTCTCGCTGTGCTTCGCAATCTAACTCTGCTTCCCATTTCCTCAGCTCCCGATCTCTTCCTTCATCTCGCCGATTCGGATCTCGTCATCTTCAAGGGTGACCTCAATCACCGAAAGTTGACTTACGATTGTCACGCTCCTCCTTCGACTCCTTTCGACATGGCTATTGGTCCTCTTGCGACTGAACCCGGTGCTCCTCCCGTCCTCTCACTTCGTACCATCAAGAGTGATGTCGTTGTCGGAATTCCCCCTAACAAGGCTGAGGAACTCGACGAGGCTGAGAAGGGATGGAAAATCTCTGGTAAGTTTCGAAACTTTCGCATTTTCCGACTCAGCAGAAGTCTAACGATGCCTCTCTCTCTCGCAGGTAAATACGCCGTCGTTCTCTTGTCGGAAGGTCGCAAGGGTGAACCCGTCAACTTTGCTTAAAAGGAGAAGCAGGAAGAGAGTCAGTTTTTACATAAAGTTTCCGTTATTTTCTTCTGCTTAGGGTTCTCAAGGCGCATCGTAGTACTTCCGCTTCTTCTCTATAATCCGTATACATCCCCGAGTCTGTTATACTAGAATACAAAGAGCTTTCCCAATTTTCCACTGGAGATCGTTTTTTCGGACATTCAAGGAAAGTTGTGCATCATTTAGATCACCTGCCCCTTCCTCTTTCCTTCTTCATCTCACTCGAAACTCGAACAAAGATCAAATGAACTATCAAAGCTTCGCCAACTCTCCTGAAGCCGCAGAATCGGACTCGAGGTGAGTGTCTCCTTCGGAATCGCTTCGTGCGTTCAATTATTGCTACCTTCTCTTCGCTCTTACTCTCTAGCCTCCTTCATCCTCACGAGACTCAATATCGTACTCGACCATCAGTCTTATCCTGCTTTCTCCAAACTACCGCAATCTTCTTTCTCCTCTTCACTATAGCGCTGTGTTCCGCGTTATTCGTCGATAAAGCGATCCCACAAAAGGTCAACGCCTCGCATCCCTATGAATATGGACTCGATGAGATGGATAGGAGGATATGGCACTTGGAGAGGAGGGTATTCGAGTTGGAGAAGCGAGCTATCATGTTCGAATGGGCGAAATTGGACGAAAGCGATGATAAGGAAGACTGAAGAACGTCAGGGACGAATGCGAAGGAGGACAGAATGAATCAAATTGTCGTCAACATACTGTATGTGCACTTTACAGCGTAGTTTGGAGGGATCAGGATGTAAAAATCGAAGGAAACCAAATATCTTCGACGAGAATGGTCGATTACCGCTGTGACTCCGATTCTTCTTGCCTCACTTCGACTGTTCAAGCTCTATATCAGAGGAATCGATGACCTCTGGGGCGAAAGTGGCTCCAAACTCGATACCATTGAAGCGAGACGGCTCTTTACGAATTTCACGAAACCTTTTCTCTCTCCTTCCCTATCTTCACATTTCTCCATTATCTCCAGCTTCACTCAGCGATAGCTCAGTATACTACAATCCTTGCAAGCATACGCCGTCTATCCTCTTCCGCCTCGATTTCGATTCGGACCAAAGTTTCTCGCCTCTCTCAACGCTCGCCCGTCGTCTCTGAGCTGCTCAAACTCGCTCTAGTAAGATGGCAGTAGGATAGAAGCATCGCCATGCTGGCTTCGACGGCTTCAGTCTGGTCAATGACTCTCTTGCTCCTCATTTCCACTTTGCTGTTTCTTTTCGACTTTCAAACATGACAAGCACACCCGCAGATGGCTCATTCGCAGATGTAGCTGGTAGAAGGATCTTCCTCGTGTTGGTGACCTTACGAGATCCGAAGATGGCAGTTTCAGAAGTATTTGCTCTCGCACATTCTGGTTTCTCTGTGAGTTTGCGTCTCCTTTCGTAAGTTCGAACATGACAACCAACTGACAATCCGTATACAGTATCGACCCGTCGGCCTTTTCGTCATTCCCTTCAGCTTTTCTTTCGCCCTTCTTTTGATCGCTCTCTTCTCCCTTGGTCGACATATCGCCTCTCCTTCCAAAATAGCGCCATTCCGCTTCTTCACCCTACCCGACGATCAAAATCGACAACGGAGAGCGATCATAGCAGGGAAGAAACTGTGGACTTGGGGAGCTCTACTTTTCTCGGCTCGTAAGTTTTGTCTTCTCTCGGTCTCTGCGAACGCCAACTCACGCTTCTCGGGCTCACAGTGACAATAGCACAACTCTTCTTCAACTTGCGGTATGGCAAGCTAGCCTCAGGCTTGTTGCCGCCGCGGGTACTCAACGATCTCGCTTTGTACGTTCACCTTCGCTTGTTTCGCGGCACAAATCTCGATACTGACCAGAGCTTCTGCAGCTTCTTCCTCTGGACAACAGCATTTGTTCACGTTATCTCAGCACACCACTCACTACCTCTCCTCCGAGCTACATCAAGCTACGAGCCGCCTCGAGTTCTCGCTCGACCACTCTTTCGGCCATTCTCAACGACAGCGACTATTCTCACCTTTCCCCTCCTCCTCCTAGCCTCACTCGCGAGTGCCGTCATCTACGACTCACAGGGCATCTTCTCGCTTCACTCGTCAATTCGTCATACTTCGCAGCTTTTCGCCGACGCTTTCGACGTAACAATCGAGGACTCGCAGAGCGGGACGAATCTGGGTCCAGCTTCATACGCTGAGATGGAAGGAAAGATGGCGGAGGGATGGAGAATGGCATTGCGAGGCACAGGATCGACCGTCAAAGTTTGTGCTTTAGCGATTCTATTGATCGCTCTCTGCGGTGTCGAAACGAGGGTATACCTTCGATACTGGCAGCTCAGCAAGGTGAGTCTGACTCGTTTACTTTCCACTATGAGCTATTATTAACATCTAAGTGGGAATAGAATGCCAAACGAGAAGATCGGTTGTCAAGAAGTAACTTTCGCAAGCACCCCGAACAGCATATCCCTACCTTCCGACCCAGCAGTAGACAGAGCCAGAACCGTCAACACGCTTTTGTCCCTACCTTACCCTTTCAACAACCTCCACCCGCTTCTCTACCAATGTGTCGTGCCGCAACTCGTTCTTCGACCGCTTCCTCCTCCAGATCCTCGATCGGTTATGCCGCTTCAGACTATAACGACTACGATACTTACGACTTGCGCTCGGCTACTCCCTACACGACACTCCCTCGATACGCTACTCCTCTCGAACGCTGTCGCTCTTCTGAGTCTGCTCTTTACACCGAAGAACCCATCGCTACACCATCCTCTTCTTCGCTCTTCACCCATCTTCCTTACCATACTCGTCGACCTCGAAGGTCTTCCTCGTTCGATTCAACCTTTACGGATGGTCCAGAATGCCTGCCTTACCTCTCGAACGATTCTCCTCCTCCATCTTCTTCGCAAACTCCCACTTCCTCCTATTTGGACCGAGCCTACAACAGTCAAGAGCAAGAACTCGAGAAGTATCGTCTCGCCAGACCTCGATCTGCAGCTCGAAGACCGGGACGGCAGATGAGTTGGGAAGTCGAGGAAGAACCGGGAGACGACCGATTCGGTTTGGGAGCTCCCGGTGAACGAAGAACGTATGATACACTACCTATCTACGCTTCTCGAGCTGGAAGTCGGACCATGAAGAGGGTGACGAGCGAGGAGGAGCTAGGGAGTTCACAGATGACTTCGAGGTCTTGGAGCGTCGATTCCTACACTTCGCAGGACAACCTCGTCGACGAGAAGGTGGACGAGGAGTACGTTGATTCGAATGAGCAGGGAGGTTACGCTGGACCCTCGTCTCGTTGTCTGAAGGCGATGATGAAGGCGAGATTGGCGGATGCTCTCTGGTCGTCTGGCATCCTCACGGTGTTTGCTCTACTCTTCGTCGTTAAAGCGGTATGGGGAGACAAGATCATGTCGTCGACAAGCGTGCGTTCCCTCTTTCTCACATCTTCTTCTCGTCAGTACTTCAGTCCTGACCTTTCGGTTCACAGCTCGCTTTCTTCGTTCTAGTCTTTGAACATACTCTTCCCGGTCTTGTACTCTTTGCATACTTCTCGATCTCGTACTGTCGAGAGATGTCGGGTAGAGTCGACGAGAATCTCTTCAAGACGACAAGATGGGGGAGGGATCTGAACGAGGAAGGATGGTGGATACCTTCTGACGAGGCGAATAGGTCTGAGAGTGAGCGGAAGAGGTGTAGCGAGGGAAGATGAGGAGTCGAGGGAAGGAAGGAAGATGAGATTTCGGAAAGGAGAACAGGTTCGACAAAGGGGTTCGACCCGAAAGTTGAGGCAGCTGATCTAGTTATCATCTCGTCTGTGCTTTCCCTTTGAAACACTGATAATCAATCATCTATCTTTCGTATGATAAGGGTTTGGAGCGAGCGAAGGGGTCAATCCGACTTTGGTAGAAGTTCTTTCGCATTCGTTCCGAGAGCGTTTCGTGAGTCGAGTCGATCAGCATCCGACTTTTGCAAGCTCGGGAGGTGAATAGGGGGTTGCACGTCATTTCCTCATCGAAGAACTGCTCGGACCTGTTTTTTTCGCTCAGGAGACAAACCTGTCAAATTCTCATCACCCATCAAGTTTCTCGTCAGCCTCCTATTTCAGTCAAAGCACAAGACGATGCATCTCTCTTCCCTTCCAACCACTTTCACGCACTCGAAGTCGACTACTCTACTTGCGACCGCCTTTTCTCACAACTTCGAACGCCATGACCTCCATTGTGTCCTCAACTTCATCTCTCTTCACAGGAGGACAGAGCAATTGTTCAACAGCAGAATCATCCACTTGTATCGATACCCTGCTAGTCCAGCAAGCCAATCAAGCTCCAAGACTCCCCTCCCTCAAAGCATCTCTCATCCACATTCCCCTTCACCTTCCCGCTCCCCCAGAACCTTTCGAAGAGGTTGAAGAGCGCCTCATCCTCGACGACGATCTCGAAGGTGCACCACTAGGTTTCGTTGTTCACAAGTTGAGAAGTTTAGGTGAGTCAAATCTATTGAATGAATCGTTTGTCTTGGGAACGGTCTCATTGACACCTCCTGACTCATTCCATAGGTCCCTCACTACTCAAAGCGACGACAAGCACATGTCTCTACATTCCTCCTGGACCAGAACTCCCTCAGTACCTTCGCTGTACTCTCCCACCTCTCTCGTCCAACGATTCAGCATCTGTCTTCAGACCCTCTCACATCCTTGCTATCCGCTCTAACGACTCCCCTCGCACTCTACTCCTACCTATCCACGGTCTCCTCTTCGCCGCTGTCTCTCCACCCCTCGCCGTCCTCTCCTCGAGACCAGAAAAGCAACCCCCTCACTGCAGCCTGCCCAATACTCCTCGACCGGCCATCGACGAGCAATCTATCGCCGAAGACAAAGCCGACCTACCAATCATCGATCTCAACATTCCTTCTTCAACGGCCTTCCCTCTTCTTCAAGGTTGGATCTACCTTCGTTCCGCCTCCATCCTCCTTTCCAGTCTCCTCCCCGAATCTCCCACTCCTTCTCCAGCAAAGGCCGCTCCATCTTCTCTCTCACACCTCTTGAACCCTGCCGATTCCCCTTCGACTCCTCGTACTTCCGAAGCGTTGGCCGTCTCTCTCGCCAATCTCTCCTCCTCCATTCTCATCAAGCACGTTCGCCTCGTACACAGCCTCTGGACGAACGTAGTCTGTCTTCAAATCGGTGATGAGGAGCTGTGGAGAACGATGAGTTTAGCTTGGAAGATTTTGGTTGCCGCGCTAGCCCTGAGAGAGCGACAGAGGAAGAGTACCGAAGCGGGAACGGCTTGAGACTGATGAGAGTAGAGGATCTTAGCTTTCTATCGTTGTTGTTGTATCTATACTTGTTCCCCTCGTTCTTCACTGCTAGATATTGAAACCGGATTCTTTCTTGACCACCTTATCCTTCGAGCGGGACATAGGGCTCCGATGAGTTTCTCCAGATAGCATACTAAAGAAGTGAGAGGGCGATCGAATGCGATCGAATGTATTACTTAGCGCCAACCAATCTCACTACTCCACCCGTTCTCTCTGCCAAATTCTTCCCGTAAGCTAGCTTGATGAGCCCACTAACGAAACTCCAAGCTCCTTTGCCACTTTTGATAGGGTATGATAGTAGTGGAGGAATCCCGGTTTGAACGATGCCGTGTAACCTATCTTCGCAAACTGCCTTGAGGTTGGACAGCCCTCGTAGACCCTCGGGTCCTGCGAACCTGCCCGCATTTCCTGAAGCTTTCGCACCTCCGAAAGGTAACGATTGATTCAGATAGAAGACTGTTCCGAGCGAAATGATCAGCAATGAGAAACTACTCGGAAAAGTAGGAATAGCTTTTACCTCCGAAGTCTGTGAGCCCAGAAAAAGTTGGCAGCAGTCAGCTATCTGGAGTGTGACTGTGAGAGAAGCTCTGACTCACCATTCGAACAGACCATTCCACATTCTAAACGATCCATGACATATCTGCAATCTTTCTTGCTCCTTCCAAAGACTGATGCGCCGAGACCGTAGCGAGTACCGTTCGCGAGAGCGACAGCTTCGTCGAGAGTGTCGTACTTGAGTACTGTCATGACCGGGGCAAAGATCTCTTGTTGTGCGATAGCCATTTCGGGATTCCTAGAAGTGCGAAGCTCGTCAGCGGCCGCTCATCGAACGCGAGTAGGAACAGACTCACACGTCGACGAGAAGGGTAGGTTGGAAGTAGTGACCAGCTCCAACGAGATCAGGACTCGCTCGCTTTCCTCCGACGAGACATCTCGCTCCGTTCTTGACAGCATCCTCGATTAAGCTTTCGAGAGTATCGAACAATCGATCAGTCACCATCGCACCGACGTCGATCTGTCTATCGTTTGCGTTTGGCGAGAGGACGTCTCCGAGCTTGAGATCCTTGATGCGAGTTGTTGCCTCGGAAACGAAGGAATCGTAGAGTGAGGAATGGACGAGGAAACGTTCGGCGCCGATGCAGTTTTGAGATGCAGCTTGGCTGTGTAGAACTTGACAAAGAATCAATACATCACTCTGTGATTGTGAGATTGATCGAAACAAGACGCACAATACAGCTCGCATCCAAGTGTTCATGAAGAATTTGACATCTGCCGAGGGAAGGATGACAGCAGGATCCTGTGTAAGCGAAAGAAGATCAGCTCTGTGTCGTTGAACGCAGGGAATAAGTAGGTTTACCTTTCCACCGAGTTCGAGCAATACTGGAGTTCCAACTTCAGCTGCTTTGAGAGCTACCTTCTTTCCTACTTCTTCAGATCCGATCTGAAAGCCGGGACGTCAATCGAGAGCTTCTATACAGGAGAGCATACGAGTGGAACGTACGAAGGTGATGTGCTTGATTCGAGGGTCTCCTGTGAGAGCTTCGACGCTATCCGGCAGGGTGACGGCAATTTGAACGAGTTCGGGATCCTGTGTATCATCGAGAGTGTGAGATCTCGTGATTGGTGATTCGAGTGCAGATCAATTGTAAGCGTACCTCTCCACAAGCAGACAAGCACGATCGAACAGCCTCAATAACGTGCAACGATGACCAAGCGACGTTCTCCGAAGGTTTGACGACAATCGCGTTACCGGAGAAGAGCGCTGCGATGATAGGCGAGAGGGAGTTGTGTACTGGATAATTCCAACTGACGATGGCCCCAACGACTCCGAGAGGTTCGTAGACGACTTTAGATACTTTGTGAGCGAGTAGTAGGTTTGTGCTGTGGGCGTCGGTGAGGAGAATCAGTTCGTCCCATGTCTTGGCTTGAACTGATTCTGCAAAGAAGCTAACTCACGATCGATAATCCGGTTTCAAGCATTCTTCTCCATTCGAGATTGTCCATCTCAGCTTCTCGCAGGTAGTGAGTATCTCACCAAATGCGGCGTCGACGACTGTATTGAGCTCAATGTCAGTCTCTTTTCACATCTCGGATTCTGCAGAAAACTTACGAGTCTTTCCGCTATCTCTACTCGCCATTTTCGACAGAGCCTCCATTTCCCTCACTGTAAACTCCAACAGGGTTCTCAATACGCGTCTCCTTCTCGCCCAACCACTGTTTCTCCATCCTTTCTGAGCCTCGACAGCTCTTCCAATCTTCTCCGCGAGATCTTCTCGACTTGCAGAAGGGATTGTCGCGAGATGTTGAGCTGAAGCTGGAGCGTATGCAGTGATATAGGAGCGTTTCGAGTCTGCAGAGGCGGTGGAAGGGAGGAGGGACGGTGTTTCTAGATGAGAATGAATCGATGGATTTGTGATAACTTGAGACGTCCATGACGATCTGTGAGGGCAATTGATCAGCATTACATAGCTTGTGTAACAGCTAGATGAACTCACTGAATCTCTAGAGGCGCTGACCAGGTAAAATGAGCGGCTCTTTCTGAAGTCGGGATGTGAAAGTATCGAAAGTAGAGAGCTAGGAGGAGGAGCGGTGCTGATGCTATAGCAAGAGTACGCAGAGCATCTTGTGGGACCTGCTCCAGNAGGTGATCTAGGTGAGATCCGATGGTCATTGGAAGAGAAGAAAGAAAGGGAGGAAAAAGTTGATCGAACAACGTCGAAATNCTCCGTCCCAAACGCTGTTGACGAACTCGACGCCTTCGAAGCGAGCGAACAGCAAAAGGATGGTCAGTCGCCGCGACTTGATCACAACGACTTACAGCAAAAAGTTATTGATGTCTGTGAGATTCGAACTCACGCCCTTTCGGACCAGCGGATCAATGAAGAACCTTAAGCTGGCGCCTTAGACCGCTCGGCCAAAACACCTTTACTAGTGGAACGATCGCGCCCACACTAAGCAGCATAATAAAAGCTGTGTGCTCTCGCTACAGGTCTCTCACTTCTCGCTTTCTCTCGTCTTCGCCGCTTTTCTACTCGACCTCGTTGTGTATTGAGTTCGATTCTCTCGCAATCGCTCAACGGATCTGAAATGGGCAATCGTTTGTTTCGCACGCTCCGTCAACTAGATCTTCCGAAGCAAGTTTCGAAGATTCCCAATAGTTCGCTCTGTCGCAGAGCATGCTCCCTCGGCTCGATCTCAAACACGCAAGAATGCTCGGGGAAGAATCGGACAGTAGCCAAACTGTCCTCGAATTATCGAATGCAACCAAGTCCAGTTTCAAGCCGACTCGCACAGCTCTATCGAGCGATCGAAGGCCTCAGTATCTCAACGGCAAGCACAAAGCGTACATGAAAGGAGAAAAAGGTACACTTTGTATTGCTTCGTGATGAATAGACATGAGAGAAAGAAGAGGAAAAGTACTGAATCCGTTCTGTACAAAGCACCTTGACGTTTTTATCCGGACTGAGATTTCTGTTGAGCCTGTGAAGAAAAAGGTGCACCAATCAGTATCTCCCGATCGATTGAGGAAAGTTCCTTCGACTCACGAGTAAAGCCAATAAAGCTTGAACTTGACTATTCCCAACTTGAGCCTGATCTTGTTGAGGAGGTTGAGGAGGTTGAGGAGAAGGAGCAGGTTGTTGTTGTTGTTGTTGGGGTACACCAGCTTGAGCGAGTAACGAAGAAACCGCTGCTGGTAGAGGGGTCGAATTGCCATTCTCGTTTTGCTGAGGAATAGGGGGAGCGAGTGAATGATGAGATTGAATTGGAGGCGGTTGTTGTTGCTGAGGAGGAGGAGGGGGTAGTACACCAGAGAGAGCGTTTGGGTTCGACATGAGATTCGCTAAAAGTTCTTGCATCTTCTTCGCTTGTTCGACACCGTGACCTGCGTTCTGTTGTGCTTGTTGTTGTTGTACTTGAGGAGGCGGAGGACCTTGTTGTTGATAAGGATCGTGTTGAGGAGGACCTGGGGGAAGAGGTGGGCGATTATCGTAACCGAATTGATTCGGATGAGGAGGTCCTCCATAACCTTGACCTTGAGGGGGAGGTGGCATTGATCCTGGAGGAGGAGGGTAGTTGCCGTATTGACCAGGAGGAGGCGGACCGTTGTAATTATCGGAAGAAGGAGGCGGTGGACCGTAAGAACCAGAACCAGGAGGAGGAGGACCGTTGAAACCGGGAGGAGGGGGTCCATTGTATCCTGGTGGTGGCATGAGAGGAGGAGGGCCACCGTAACGATCCCTATCTCGATCGCCATCTCCTCGAGAAGCGTAAGGACTTGGAATAGGGGGTCCGTTGTCATTGAATCTTCCTCCCCCTCCTCCACGTCCTTCATCTCTCCTTCCTCTTGGAGGAGGTCTCGATGTATCCCTATACATGTACACACTGATCAGCTCCTACTGAGAAAGGAAGACACAAGGCGAGAGCTTACATTGGATATTTATCCCAAACAAACCTCAAATCAGCAATTCCGCCTGCCATTCTCGATCCATTGACTTTGTCGAAAGCTAACGCCGTACCTCTCGAATCGAAGAACTCGATATACCTCATATCTTGTCGCTTGAAAGATGGGAAGACAGATTTGAGATCCCCGAAAGGCGAGAATCGGGAATAGACCTCGGCGTCTGAAGGAGGTGGGAGTGCTTGATTGATACGAGCACCGACATGAGGGAGGATAACGAGCGAGAGCGTGCCCTGTAAAGACGATAGATGAGCACGAAGTAGCGAGAGAGAGTAAGATCAATCGGCTCACTTGTCCTTTATCTCGGTCACACTCTTGAGCTAAATCAGCATCTCTCGGCAACGAGTAATGGACGTCCATCTATACGATCGTGCCCTTCGTCAATAGACACGCTCGCAAGTCTCGCGGAAGATGGAAAATGGTAACTCACGGGTCTCCCTTGAATCAATGAATCGTGTAACCTATCTTTAGCCATCATAGCAGCTCTCGCATCGTACTGTATCCAGCGATCCTTCCAATCAGTACACACCTCAGCGTGCAAGTGATAGAGAAAGAAACGGAGACATACGAAAGTGACGAAAGCCATTGCCCTCTTCTCTACGAGATCGAAAAAAGTCTTGATATCTCCAATCGCACTAAACTTTTCTCGAACTTCGTCACTAGTCACACCAAACTGCGCACACACACAAGCTTGCATCAAGATCTTTCTGTTCGAAGGGGAAATAGGGAAAAAAGAGGGGAAGGGTGAGGCGTACTTTGAGGTTTCGAACGAATAGAGTTCGACAAGGTCGTTCACGTTGGACTCGTTGTTGAATCATTGAAGCTTCGTCTCGGGAATCACCATCCTCTGGTCGGCGTCGATAAGGATCTGCAGGAGGAGGGCGCGAGAAGGGAATTCGCAGAACGGCAACGATCGAATTTTCGAGGCGATGAGAGAGGAGAGAGAGAAAAAGGAGAAGTAGAGTAAGCGACTGATCTGTGCGCTTTCACGCGGAGGAAGAAGAGATCTTGCTACTGTCTGAACACTCTGCCGTTGGGATCTTGCGCGCGCGAGTACTGTTTAGACGATTTTCGATCGAAAGAGACGCCTAGTTCGCGAGGAAACGCCGAACACCTTTTCGCGAGGACCTTTTGGGACTGTAGCGACGTTGTCGAAGCGACTTTTCGAATTCTTGTGCGGGTTTTCGCGCTTGCTTTCCTGATGTTTCCGTCGTTCGCCGAATTCTCGTTTCTTGCTTTGCGTTCTCGATTCTTTCCTTTTCCTCGCATCTTTCCCTTTCCTGTCCTATCATTCCCTATCTGCTTTCCGCGATAGTCTACCCCGATGAAGATGATCGCTGTCTTTTCCGTCCCAATGCTTGTTCTCCGAACGAGATCGAAGTGGATTAAATTGTCGAAGACTAGTTTTCTCATCCCCCTCCTTCTGCCAACATGTCGAGATCCGAGAGAAATAGATTTTGTACTCACCTCCTCTATCTTCTACTCTTCCTCCTCCTCCACCATCGTACCCACCTCTGTCTCTATCTCTGTCTCCTCCTCCCCTATCATGGCCGTATCCCCCTCTGTTACCACCTCTCCCGCCTCGATCTCTTCCTCTTCCCCCTCTGTCCCTGTCCCTATCTCTCCCATATCCATCATCGTACCCTCCTCCTCCTCCTCCTCTGGATCTATCGAATCCTGGACTAGCACTTCTCCTCCTCTGTCTCTGATTGTTGTTGTAACCTTGATCGTTCCTAGGTGGAGAGAAATCCCTTCCTCTGGGTCTATTGTCGTTGTATCTATCTCCTNCCCCTCCTCCCGAGTCCCTTCTATTCGATTGAGAGTGAGAGTGAGGGTTTGGATGGAATTGAGGTGGAGACATGGGAGGTCTAGAATGAGGTGGTGCGTTGTAATTGTCCCTAGGAGGTGAACCGTAGCCTTGAGGAGGTCCACCCGAGGAAGAGTAAGGATCGTATGACATTTGGTTGGAGTGTGATTCAGAAGTGATCGAGAGCTTGTCGTCACTTGATCGCTAAGCTTGCAGATTGAAAGGTAGGAAGTCTTGCTGTGCCCTTACTTTGATCGAGGGGTAGTGAAGAGTAAGAGGGAAGGAGTGGTCGTCGTGGTCGTCGTCGTTTCACCTCCTCGATCAAATGCAAATTGAATCATCTCGGCTTGTTCTCTTTCACTCCACTCGCTTGCTTCTTACTTCTCCTTAACTCGCACATTCAAGTACTATCCTCACGTATCCCTCCTCTCAATTCAACTCAAGGCGCCACCTCTCCCTCGTTCCTCTCCCCTTCGACCAAACATGGCAGCTCCCCCCTCGTCGATTCCCATCACTTCATCGCGTAAACTAGTCCTCCTAGGTGAATCAGCAGTAGGTAAATCATCCCTCGTATTACAATTCGTCAAAGGTCAATTCGATGATTACCGTGAATCGACTATCGGTGCCGCATTCCTAACTCAAACCCTACCCGTAAAAGACGGCAACCACATCAAGTTTGAATTGTGGGACACGGCAGGACAAGAGAGGTACAAGAGTTTGGCTCCCATGTATTATAGATCAAGTCATGCAGCTGTCGTAGTTTACGATATCACTTCATCTGCAAGCTTCTCTCTGTCTCTGTCTCTCTTGTCTCTCCTACTTCTCACTGACGCCCCAGTGATTGTTCAGCCCTCACTGGAGAAAGCTCGTTCATGGATCGCAGAATTACATAGACAAGCAGATCCCTCCATCTTGATCTACCTCGCAGGCAACAAACTCGATCTCGCCGAACAAGGTCAACGACAAGTGACAGAGGAAGAAGCAAAGAAATTCGCAGACGAGGAAGGTTTGTTATGGAGTGAAGTGAGTGCGAAATCTGGCAAAGGAGTGAAAGAAATCTTTCAAACTATCGGTACGCTCTAACCTCTCATTATCCGGCTCAATGAGAAGTTGCTGATAGCGGGAGGTTTGTGCACAGCCGACAAATTACCGATTGATACGCCTAATTCAGGAGTAAAGGGAAGAAGTGGAGCAGCAGGTTCATTGGCTGGAAGAGGAGGAGTCGATCTCAACTCTGGCAGTGGTAGAGGAGCAACTGGAGAAGGTTGCGCTTGTTAGGCCAAATTTCGACCAACTTCAACGATACCACCAATCTCGACCGTTCGAAACATGAATTTGACTTCTTCCCTCTCTACCCCCATTTCATACGACACTTTCCCTTTCGACCTTCTTCTCGTCAACATCACTACATTGTACAATCCTCGACTCTCGACACTTCTCGAGATGACCACCTATATATACGCCCATTCATACTTCATTCTTTGTCAAATCTCATTTCCCTCTGTTCTACTTCCCTCACTCGTCTTCCCCATTCTCTCACTCCCTCCATTTGAGCTGGCCTACTCGTTCACGTACTGTTCCTTCTAATCCTAGTCTTCTGCTTGTAATACCTTTGTTATCCCCACTTGAGCAATTACAGACAATAATCGAATTCACTCCTTCTCTTCGCTTGCTGTACTGTACACTCTCTCGCGAGCTGAGAATAGATACACGATGCTTTGTCAACACCATATATAAACCTAATACAACAAGTAACCTCGATACAGACTACCTCACAGAACAGAAACCAAAGCGAAATCACCTTGTCTATCTCGTCTCCTCCTCAAGTTGTCCCCCTTCCCCTCCCAATCCCACTCACTCCACCTCGACTCCTCAATCCTCTGACCCCTCTCACTCCGCTGACACTCGCACTACCCCTCCCAGCTCCTCCTCCAGGAACAGGTATTCCACTTCCCCCATTACTACTCATCGAAGCATTCCCTCCGCCTCTCGTCGAAGCCGTCGGAGGTCTCACGCCTCCTCTCGAAGACGTAGAGCCCCTCACTGATGATCCCCTCATTCCTCCCCCTCC
>JGI24890J29729_1000177_pt1 | contig 48967 bp, 62 predicted proteins | sample FreactcultureFD7_FD_29729 | JGI IMG/M metagenome (IMG submission 29729)
AACAGCCGCCTGAACAGGGGCGGGAGCCGCCGCGACCGCTGCCGTGGATTCCTTCACAAACCACGACTTGATTTCTCGGCCAATGGCTGGCGTAAATACGCCGCCAAAAAATCCAATCCCAACTGAAAACAGATGAATCATAAAATGATAGATCATTGCCGTTCTCCCCTCAGAATTTATTCTCNATCCACATCTACAACGTCACTCGCGATTCGCGATTCCTTGGGTCCAGCCCTTGAGCTTCCATCTCCGCTTTCCGCTTCAGATAACTCACAATCGGATAGCTGTCGTCGGGCAAGATGTACTGTTTGTCGTCTTCCCCGATATGCAAGGGGAGGACGCCGCCGTGGGCCAAAATCACATGCCCCGCTTCAGTCATCTTTTGGCACAAATAGAGATCGTCTGTTCCGCTATCGCCAGTGATATTGATCTCTGATTCCCCGATCATTTCTCGCCGACCGGGCTCGCATGTTGAGAAATCTTTAAACCAAGGTTTCGGAAGCGCTTTCAGTGCGCTTAAGCGAACCATCATGCAGCCCAGGCCCAATCCAGCGCACGGAAAAATGTCGCCCAGGGTCCAGTTCCAAAACGGCCCCGCCCCAAGCTCCTTGAACACAATCGGCGACGGCTGGGCCTCTTTCGTGCAATAAATGCCGCCACAAATAGCAGCTTCAGGATGCTGGGAAAGCACGTACCATAGCGACTGAATCGCATGCGCGGGCGGCACAGTGTCGTCGTCAAAGCACATCATGTACTCTGCGCCAAGAGCGATGGCCTTCTCGGCCAACGTCTCTCTTTGTCGATCCCGAGTAAAAGCAGGATCATCCGATCCCTTTTTATTAATGAACCACGCATGATGCATACCGACTGGGTAACTCAACGTTGCCAAAGACATCGCCCACTCGATAGGAACCCGGCGTCCACTAGACGGGACGACCACAACTACACCCATGCTCGTTTTGCTCATTTCACGCTCCGAATAAAAAAAAATTGCCAACCGCCAGCAACCAACAATTACAACTGGAAGCAGTCATAACTCCGGGCTGCAGGCGTCGCCGAAGAAGCCGACAAGTTTCCAAAATCAAACCGCAGCAATCCGGCCTTACCAAACGACAGCCAAGTCACGCTCCCGTCCGTAGTCGAAGACCCCTTGGACAAGTTGAACGCAGAGTATCCGATGAACGTGGCCGCCGTGCTGGCCGAAGCCAATTGCGTAGCCTGAAACAGATAACCGTTCATCACCATATACGTACCCGGTGCAACGCTCGCCTGGGTATAGGTAGAACTCGGAGGATTAGCGCCTCCCTGCGGCTGATTGGCCGCGCCTGGATAAACGGGCTGAATAAAGTCAAGCCGATTCAGGGTGATCCCCGCCGTTTCAGGAACGCCGTCACTGCACATACTCTGAACCGATTTTTGCTGTTTCCACTGCGAACCCGTGTTCGGGATAATGGCATAATACTCAGCCGTATGCTGTGCCGCAATCGACGGCAGCGCAGGCTGAATGCCCGAAAAATCCACAACAGCGGGCGCGGCTCCTGTGCCGTACACTTCCAACAACACAGAAGTCGTTGCAACAAGATAGCCGATCTCACTGCCCTCGTTAGTCGAAATAGCTGCCGGAGCGGGCGAAGTCGAAGTCGACGCTGAATTCAACAGCGCGGCAGTCGTCGTGCCCGTGGAATAAATCTGCCACCCAATAACTTTTTGCTGCCCAGTTGGAACAGTGGGCTGCGCAACAGTTACGCCCCCGCTTGCAGCAGTGACCGCGACAGTCGCCGATGCCGACGCGAGAGAAACACCCTCTTGCGTGATCCACGTTACTTGCACAGTTGCTGTGGTGGTAGCCAAAGACCCTGACCCCGCATGATACGTAAGTGACGGAGCCGCAGGAACAGGTGCGCCAAAATCCGTTGCAGCGATGGTATAAAATGCACCCGGTGCGGCAGAAACATACGCCCGGTTATTGTATCGTCCAGCCATTGTAGTGTCCTTTTTCTGGTGGGAACCACCAGGGTGCCCGCCACTCTTCTGGCTGGGCCTCTACTTAAGATTCATAAGTCACAAAACTCAACCCATTTTTATAAGTAGAGGACGAAATAGCAGCGCCTTGTATCCGTGCGTCGTGCGTAATTGTTCAACCAACTGTCCGTCCGCATCGTAGTCCGCAATATTCGGATACCGCCCAAACTCCCGTTTAATTATCATGCCCCCTGAATCACTGCAGTACCGCATTGGCGGACAGAAAAAATGCAGGCCGCCCCAGTTGGGCTTCAGAATCGGAAAAATTGCCCAATCTTCCGTGACGATTTTCAGCGACTCTAATGCTTGGTCGTCCGCAAAATAGTTGTCATCGTCCAAATAGTAGAGGTAGTCTCCCGTCGCGTGATCCCACGCATTGTGGCGACAGGTGTTCCCCCAATTTTTATGTGCCCGGTCGCACCAAAAAATTTTTCGCTGGGGGTGAATAATTGACGCGGGAATCTCTCCCGGCACCCCATCCACCATAATAATGTGTTCCCAATCTTGACAGAATTGACTATCGACAGAAGCGCACGCTCGCACGAGGGATGGACGCAGAATCGTCGGCGTGATGATAGAATATCGTGGCATTTCCTAGTCCCGATACTTGGTGTGCATGATACGAAGCCAGTCGCTATCGCGATTGTATTGATGCACAAGAACGAACGGCTTTTTCCCATCTGGAGTCAACACTAATTGATTTGACTGGTCAAAAACTGGAACGGCGTCAGTAAGAGAGGCCGCCTCTCGGCCAATGGGACTGTGAAAACCTGCGGTATCGAAAGCCGAACAGGTGGCGGTCCATCCATCCTGCATGGATGGAACGAACGTCTCGAACCCATCGCGCCGCAAAACATAGTTTAGAAATGCCTGATCGCTTCCCCATATTGGTTTCTCGCAGACAAGATCATAGACCCGGCGCAACGCACGATACACCGCCTCCGCATCTCCCGCAACAGTGCCGCCGCACAAAACCTCTTCTTCACGCAACCACGAATAATCATTCGGCAATGCGGCTTTAACCCAAGGATCGTTGAATTGAGTTTCATCTTTGATACGCCAGCACTCGCGGGCAGCAATAACCTCGCCGGGTTTCGCGTACTGATCTAACCACTCGGAGGGGTTACGCTGAAATATTTGATCCCCCGCGTCGACCCAAATCACCGAACGGTAATAGTGCCGATCCGATTCCAGAAATTGCAAGAGCGGCACGAAACGATCCTTAATCACGAAGGTGGGGGAGTGAGGTTTCGAAAAAGGAATGACAATGAAATCTCTGGCGCGGGCGCAATCGGCGGCAAAAGTTGAAATATTATTCGCCAACAAAACCGCATCGCCCGAAAAACCAGACTGGGCGAGAGAGACCACAAAAGGTCTCAACTGATCCCACCCATATCCGCTTACCGCAGAGATCACCAAATCAGGCTTGCTCATTAAGCCCTCCGAAATGATCCGAAAAATCAGGAATGCGATTCCAACTGCAGCACTATTCGGTAGTCCTTATGGGGCTCCACGAGATACGCCTTTCCTCGCGGGTTCTTATCGTCCGCAGGACCAATTCGCCATTCGCGAGGATGAATCCAGTCCCCGCATACCACGCAAATTCCTCGCGGCTGATGATCCGGCTGATTGTGCACCAAGTTGATGGACGACCGCCCATTCGCATCGAGGTGAGGACATGCGTCCCGCCGAGCCTGGGTGACTCGCTGAATCTCTGCCTCATCTTGCTTGGACTTGAGTGACTCACGCAATTCGCGAGCCAGCTTGGCCGGGTCCTCGTACGGCTTATTCGCTTCCCGCAATTTCTCCGGGGTGAGAGCCATATCCTTGAGGACTGGCACTAAGCCCTTGAATACTTCGTTGACCGCCGCCTGCACGGCCATTGAAACTGTGGAATTGATAACCCCCAACGCTTCCGGCGAAAGGGCTGAACTGCGATTGTTGTCATGCTCTGGCATTTGACTACTCCTCATGATGAAAAGCTCAACTTGCTAGGTGCTCCTACACTCATGGAGGAATAAGTCAAAAACTTGTAATAAGATGTCAACAACTCCCAAATACATTGGCGATGTTTCGCTGAAAAACTTCGTCCCCGCCATGCCGGATATCTTGCGTCACTTCTTGCCAGCGTTGATCATTCCACGCATCGTTCGGTTCTCCAAATTCCTGCAGCACCTGCTCCCAGGTGATCGCACCTTTCATTAAGCAATAGATCAGCACAGTACGCCAGCCGCGTTTCTCTTCGGTCGGCAGATCGCGGTCATCAACCAACGCATAGCTGAATTCTGTCAACCACCCTTTCGGCAGACCCGTCAGAAATTGCACGCGGCCAAGAGCGGACGTATACAGGCCCCAGTCGTCGGGAAAATTAATTTGAGCCTGCACAAAAATGTGGGGATTCAAATTCTGAAGCCGATAGATCAGATCGCTGCTGTGAATCATCTCACCACGCCGTCGATTCCAATCCTTGAACCAGGAGTGATCGCTCTGGCGATATCTGACGAGCAAGGGTTCTAGCGTCTGCTGAATATATTTCTCTCGTGCTTCTTCCCAAGGTAGAAAGTCATCCGGTTTAGCGTGTTTAAGCCGCTCAAACGTCTTCTGCTCGTAATATTCCGCCGACCATAAATCTGCCGCCATCGTCCCTCCAAAATTAAAGCGGCACCGCTTCAATGGGTGTTACCCTCTGCGGTGCCGCTCAGTGCTACCTACTTTATATAAGTGTCCTGATCTTGTAGTGTGTGGGGTTTAGAGAGTATGCTTCATGTGGCACCTCTTTTCGAGTGTGACATTCAAACCTGAACCGATGATACCAAAGGCGAGCCATATTGTCAAGACTCTTTTATCGAGTCAACCAACCGCTGCCAATCCACAAGAGCCTGGGCCTGCTGGCCGCCCGCACCACAAGTGCACGGAATGGCGGGCGAACCTTTCGGACACCGATTAAGTTGGTGCCCAACACTTCTCGCCAACGCGTTGCCAAGCTCGATCAGCTTTTCTTCGAGAATGGTCATCGTTTTCTCTCCCAGTACCACCGATCCCACAACCCGCCCAGGGCCGTCACCACAAAAAAGATCACTATCAAAAAGAATTTCACCATTTGACTAATCCTTCCGCCAAAAACTTTTTATCAAACTCCGTAAGAGCGGGCAAAGATACGGTCTCCTCTGGAACGGCGGCAGGCCGGGAAGTTTTCGCACCAACAGATTCTGCAGGGCCGCGATAGTGTGCCGACTTCACAATCGTCTGGCCGATCCAACCCGCAAATTCGGCAGGATGAAATTTATCGTTGTGGCCGTTTACCGTCCGAGCCAACTCATGCGTGCCGTCACCATAAAAAAATTTCTCACAGTAGGTGCAGTAATATCTGTGCGGGACGCCCATCATGTTATCCTTTCTTGGTGGGCCTGATCGACACCACGTACGCAGATTCCAAAATATTTTTCTTCAGACATTCGCTACAGGTCGTTTCGTCCTCGTCGTCCACTCTGGTTCCTAAAGCGAACGTCTTTTCCGTCAAATGCCCATGCTTGCATTTAAACTGAAAAACATTTCGCGCAGCTGTCATGGCCCGTCCCCTAGAAAATGTGTCGGTGTACTGCTTTGGTTTTATACGCCCCGTTAATTCTGGAGAGGCGTTGCCGCCCGCCGACAGGCTCAAACTTTTAAGAAAGATTAATCCTCCGCACCCATCCCCGCAAGTTAGATGCCTCGTTCGGGTTGTTTGCCGCTACGCTCGCCGCATGAGTCCGAAGCTGCTGACGAAAATCCGCGAGCAAGAGCAAACTATTATTGTTGTTGGTCGCGGCCAGAGTCTCCGGTCCAAAATTCATATCGGGAGGTATGTACAGGGCCTCCTGCAGGCATTTTATGGCAGTCCCCACACCAAATAGCACACCCATGTCGGCCAACTTATTAGCCACAATCTGAGAATTGATTTGGCTGTAGAGCGGCTTCCAATAATGCTCGATGTAATATTCGACCGCCTCATCGGGCGTCAAATCCTTGATGACCTTTCCGGGCATATCCAGTGCAGTGATCCCGTACTTGGTGCCGACCAGAGTTCCGATCCCGACCTGGCCGCTGGACCAGTTAGCTCTATCTTTCGGATCGTCCTGATAGCCGCCTTCGTGGTCCTGATCAATCGTGATCAAAAAAGCTGTTCTTGCGTCTGCCATCTGTTCCTCACAAACCTATAGTACCAAAGTACTCTTGCATTGTCAACAAGATTCAGGTATTATTGCGTATGGCCAAACCTTCAACTCCACACGAGCCCGAAGAATGCTGGAGCCAGCCCCACGTTTGCTCGATCTGCGGGGCTGAATGGGATTGTCTGTACACATTGTGCTGGGAGTCGTACATCTCTACTTGCGAAGCTTGCCCATGCGGCCCGATGGTCTGCGGCTTCACCGAACCGTTCAAACTTACTTGAGCCCGTGCTTTTTCCTGAAAGCTTTCACCGAAGCCACAAAGTTTTCTGCAGCCACCTGCGTCTCAAAGCGGGCAATGTAATTGATCATTTGAGCCGCCCACAGCAGGGAGGGGCATTTGCCCGTGGGCTCTTGCCAGATTTCAAACCGAGCGTGCATCGCTGGCCCCCTGGTTCTCGGAATCCGTCTCGGATATGGCGACGACCGCCGTTTCATTCCCGACTGTTGCCATTTGTGTCGGTGAATTCCCCGTCTCCATATCCGATTCCGGATCACTGCTCTCTTGTGGTTATAAACTATCTGACAAACTCATAGCCCGATTACCTGCGTGGGTAAACACAAACCGAACTATGCGGCCTGTGGACCGCAGAGGCACGATCTTAAATTCCCACCACGGATATAGTTGGTCTAACCGATCCGCGATGTTCATCAGCATTTGATCCACACTGTCATCATTGAATCCCTGGCGAGGAGGAGCATGCTGCACGAACAATTTCGGCGGCATCACATTATCAGGATATACCACCTTCACTTCAATTTTCCGAAACAGCCGATTTCCATTCTTATCGGTCAGCATTGATCCGCTCCCGTTGAACCTCGATAGAGTCGACGGACATGACAACCGTCGCTGCGAAAGTTTTCCAACTCCTGATTTGCGACACCAGTCGCGTAAACGCCGCCTTCGCGGGCCGCTCGTCCGCGAAATTGTAGCCTCTCGATTGATTCCCTAACGGCATTTCAACACAAACATTCAACATCTCGACACCCTCTCAGAAATGTATTGCGGGTGCTGGGACCCTTAAGCGTAGACCCCACTACATCCCAGCATGCTGGGCTCTACTAGGTTCCACCCACAAATTGTTATGCGTTCTGACCGGCACCCTCTTCTATCACTCGCTCCACCTTCACAGACATATTGCGATTTTCTACTTCGTAGACGGAGCGGAACTGTTCAATCTGTTCGTTCAGTTTTGCGATCTCCGCTTGGCTGGCCACCAACTGGTGTGCAAAGTTGTCGCGGTCTCGCCGAGTGGTCTCCAACGCCTCGTTGGCCGCTTCCAGCATGAACACCAGTTGCTTTTGTTCCTTTTCCTTTTCTTCGAGGGCCTGAATCCCCAACTGAATGATGGTGGTATTTTGAGCCATCAGAGTGTTCACGGCATCGTACCGCAACATCAAAAATCGCTGGTCATCGGCAGTCACAGCCAAACGGTTCGCCAGGTTCTTGCGAATGTCCAGCAAAATCTGCTCGTCCGAGCGAGTTTCCACAGCCTTTTTTCGGTCGCCTTTCTTGACCGCTATTTCTGCCACCTTCCCTACATTATGTCCCATCACTGCCTCCTAAGTTTCAAATTAAGCAGGAAGGGTAAAAGAGGCGAGCCGCCTGCTTAACGACTCACCCCTCACTTGAAGCAGTCTAAAAATATTCTCTCACAACAACCCGTAAATGTCAAGCGGCAATCTTGAAGAAAAATGGGGATTTCGATCCCGATGCTGGTACCTGTGACATTTCTCACAAATGAAAATGGAATTTTCCAGCGAAATTTCCCCGCCCTTTCCTCGGTGCTGCCGCTCGTGCATGTGCCCCGTCAACTCAATCACAGGACCCAAGCACAATTCACAAGCACCCTTCGATCTTAAAAATAATTGATGCCGAATCTCATGCACGGCAATTTTACGAGAAACCTGCGTCATCAACCCTTTAAAATCATATGCATCTTTTCTGTTTCGAAAAATCCTAATGACTGTGCCCTGAGAATTCAGTTCAGCGTAGACCCAGCGGTCCTTCATTGCCCGTCTCCTGAATGAGCACTCAAAAATTCCATCGAGAATTTTGTCATCACGTCGAGCATCTGTGCAGACTTAGAAATGGTCGCTTTAGTGATCGGTTCCGTATGCATGGCGACATCAATCGCCTGCTCAATCAAAGCTCGCTGCTCTGCCGTCACATAAAACTCCATTTCACAATCCATCCAGTCTCCCTCTTCTTCTTCCATCTTCAAAACGGTGGAGATCACCTTTTTCAAATCCCGAACGGTCGTATGAGGATCAAGAGCCGCCGTCACAATCGATGGAGGAAGCACCAATGCATAATCCTTAGCGGCCCGCAAGCGAATCGCTTTGGTGATCCCCATCTCTTCTAGCTGCTGACGCGAAAATGTATCGCTCAAATCGCGGACAGTGAGAAAATATTGTTGGAGTTGACCCGGCGTTTTGTGGGACACCTCCGCAACGCTGTTGAGATATTCTTTGAAGGTGGAATGATGAATCCGCCAGTATTGCATTTGTGCCACCTCCAACAGCAGCCAGCCCAAATGTGCATAGCCGTGCTCGCACTGGTCTTCGGCTTTGGCCATCTCGGCGGCCTGCGTCTTCACCCGATGGAGGATATTGTCTCCGTTCGCAAACTGAATTGCCTGGTCAGTGGACATAAAATCTCCTAGAGAACTTTCGGACGATGCGTCGACGGCGGTATGCCTGGTGCTCGTTTCGGCTGCGGCTTCTCCACATCCATGTCGATCTCCGGTGGAGGCGGGGCCGCTTTTTTCCGTTTCGGTTGAGGTTTATCAGAATCAGCAGGCTTCACGCACGCCCAACATGCAGCCCGCCACTTACCGTTCGAATCTTTTTTCGCATAGCCGCCTTCTTCCCCGCCGCAGAATCCGCAGACACCGCGATTTTCAGGCGACGTGTATTCTAACGCCGGGTCCATTTTTAGTGCCACAAAACCTCCAGGGGAAGCTGCAATTTCCAATTTAGATATCCGGCGATGATGTCGCCATGACATGCTTCCGGTTTGCACCAGCACCCGAGAATTTCAAAATAGCTGATTTGTATTTGAGCCAGAAGACGCAACTCCGCTTGTTCTGGTGCATACCAATACGCTGCGAATTTTTCGATGACTTGTTGGCGATCCCCATCCGGCCCAATTCGAAAAGGATTATGAAAAGGGGATGCAGGCATTCCAGCAAAGTTCCGTCCAATGTACATGGTAAAATTATCTCGTTTCGAATTGCACTTCACTACTTTAATCGACATTGAAATCCCTCACAATTTTGGGCTCGCTGTCCTCAAACGGCAATTCTGAATCCATCTCTGGCGGTGCAGCTTGAGGCGGCAAATCTGGCATCTGATTCGTGTAGGGAAGAAACTTTGCCACGCTTCCCGCGAACCACTGCAATGCAACCGCCTTTCCCGGCCCTTTCGTCCTGCATTTATCCAAACGAATTTCCGTGCGATTCTCTAAGATGTCTGCAGGCCACGTATCGGGATGGTCCCAATCGATATCACTTTTCCGAGAACGATGGATGTGATACGTGGTGGTCGCGTCGGAGGTGAATGTCTCGCTGCCCTTCGCATCCCACTGTTCAGATGATTTTCCTTTATTTCCCTGGGCGGGCTTCCGACTTTGCCCGACCACCAGAAAAATCACGTCGTATTTGCGAGAGATGTTTTTAATTCTCTGCATGGCGTCCGCTTGGGCCTTGATGTCGTCCTTCTCTCCACGACAGAGAAAATGGAGGTGATCCAACACGATTATGTTCGCACCCAGGCGACGAATCGCCCACTCCAAAGAATCCAGCACCAGGCCGATTCGATTCAGATCGGGATTGTACCCGACATAGAAGCGGGCATGAGAAGCTTGAAGTTTAGCCGCCGCCTTTTTATATTCGGCTTTTCCCACTTTCAGCCGATCCGTGCCTGTCAGATTTGCGGCAACGAGAGTTGCCAATTCAGTCACCGACAACTCAGCGGAATAATTCACCACGACCGATCCGAATTGCATGGCTTCGTACAACGCAATCTCATCCATGACCCAGGTGGTTTTTCCGCTTCCGGTGTAGCTCGCGAACACGCTCACCACGTTCCCTGGAAGGGTTACAGCCATCTCATCGACTTCCCGCGTCCGACAATGCAGGCGGCGAGGATTCTCCATTGGGTTCGAGTCATCCATCGAGTCCATCGACTCCATGATGTCATAGTAATCGGGAATAGGTTGGGCCAACGCCGCCGATTTTAACTGGTCCAGTAACTGCGTAAATTGGTCGGCATCGCCGCTACAATGCTTCAGGAGCGTGTCATTTGCGTCTTTGCACCCTTCGGGCCATCGAATGCGAAAAGTGTTCTCACGCAGTTCCTTCCACAATTTATCCATCGAAGCCGAGCCCACGGCATCGGAGTCTCCCGCGAGAAATCTGCGAGCCGCTTTCATCAACACATCTCGCTCCGCATCGGTAGGATTATACTGAGCACTGGGGTATCCGACACAAGGAACTCCAGTCTGAGAAATCACCAACGTGTCAGGTTCTCCCTCTACGATCCAGACATCTTCCAGCGGGTTCACCTCTTGCAAATTATAAAGCGTCGTGGACGTGTCTTTCGCCCGCAAAATACCCGACACTACTGCGTCTCCAACCATATCTTTTTTCGCAACCAAACTCCGATATTTCACGGAAGTGACTGTACACCCATCATCGGACAAGGTTGGAAACAGAACCCAGCCCTGCTTCGCCCAGGGATGGTTGGTCCCGCAAACTGCGGTTGCATCCTGCACAAATCCGAGATGAAACCTCTTCGCGGTCTCCATCGAAATCCCGCGATCTAAAATCCAGTGCTGCCCATCAAGAGAATGTTCCAGCGCTTTTTCTGTTCTCGCATAATCTTCCAGTTTGAACGTCACTAAATCTTTTTTGTTGTCGAGAATTTGGCCGAAGGTTTGATCGACTTGAGTTTTTCCACTCTCCCATCCCGTCACGCCCGCCAACTCCAAAACTTTTTCAACGGCCTGCGTAAAAGACACGCCATCTTTTTTCTGAATGAACTGAAACACATTGCCGTTCGCCCCGCACCCAAAACATTTATAGCCCCATGTCCCGTCATCGAGGCGGTACACTTTAAACGAAGGTGTCTTCTCGTCGTGAAATGGGCAGAGCCCCACGTATTCCGAGTTCTCGCGGCGAAGAGTCATTCGCGATGCGATCACAGGACCCGCGTTTATTTCCTGCTTCCATTTTTTCAAATCTTGATCGCTGAATTTTTTCACTGTTTGCTCCCGAACAAATCATCCACGGATGGCCGAGCAGCGTTCTCTTCTTTTTCTCTCCGCTCATCTTCCAGTTCAATTTCTCGCCGCTGCTTTTCTACCAGAGCCGCGATCAGATTTTTTTCCTGTTGATCTTTTTCGATTTGCTTGTTCCTATCCTCCTCACGTTTTCTTTGTGCCACAATAATCGCGGCACAGCCACCATCAACAAAAAAAGTTCTGCCAGCATACGGTAGTTCACGATCCTCCAATCCTCCGACATATTCCGTCAACGCATTCGTGATCTCGCTTACGGAAAATTGTGTGAGAAGCTCTGTCAAATTTTTTCGAGGAGCAGGACGATGCGTGAGTTTATACGTCAATGCTGAAATTTCCTCTACACCTGGATTCACAACCTGTTCCACTGGAGCCGAACCCAATCGAGCGTCCACAACTTTCAAATAGTCGGACAGGGGAAATCTCGGGTGCTGATCTTTCACTTCCTCGCACCAATTTTGGAAATCCGCTTTGACCGCCGATTCCCCATACGCCTCTTGGATCAGTTCGAATCGTTCCTTGTGTTGCGGCAACGCTCCCCAGGTGTTTTTTAGAACCTTGGCCGCGATCTTGTTCAGCGCCTTAATAAGCATGCTTTGCACCCTCCAGGGTGCGCCAAAACCTAAGCCTAAGCCTATACCAAAACCAAAGCCAAAGCCAAAGCCTAAACCAGCAATGAGTGTCAAGAAGGCTCAATGAGACTCATTGAGTGAAACCCCTGTTAAAGTATCTGTTTTGTTAGCGTTATCGTTTTCGCTTTGCACGCTTTTGGAAAAGTCATGTAACGAAATTTGTCGATTTTGCACGGAAATGTAAGCCATTGCATCGTCTAGCAGCCGAATTTGTTCCTTTTTTGCCAAAATGCGATCCGGTGCATTCGGAAGTAGCTCAGGGCAGCGTTCCAGGTACTTCAAACCGGGCAACCGACCGGGCTTCTCAATCCCGTTAAAGTAGCCTAAAAGTTTGCCCTGGGCCTTCCACACCCGGACCAGGCCGACCACCACAAACGCTTTTAGGATACGATACACCCCTTCCGTGGTCATATCCGGATCGATCCCAGCTTGATAGACCTTTGCCTTTATGGAATCTAAATCAACCTCGAAAACGCCGTTGGCTGCGGCCAAAGGTATCCACACAGCATAGTCTTTTCGGTACTCGAAGGGTAGCTGACGAATTTTCGAAGATGTCCAGTACCCTTCGCCGTCTAAGACGCGTTTGGGCATGTTACTCGCTCTCTTTGCTGAAGTCCAATTCATCTATTTGTTTTCGAACTAAGATTGAATCGCGAAGATTGGGATCGTTCGAGCAGATGCCCCGCATCGCACAGTTAGGACACTTCTCGTTCGGAAATCTTACTCCCGACTCCATCGGCCAGAAATCTTTTTCATTGGCCGCCGCGATGTTCACCATATCGCGTTTAATTGAACGACCGATATCTTCTGCACTTTCGGCGGTGATCAATCCCATTTTGAAATACAGCCGTTGTTTTGTAAATGCTCGTTCAGGCACATTTTTCGCGTGCCCTTCGATGTAGACAGCACGATCCGCCAGAACCGCCTTTGATTTCCCGACAAATTTGGTGTCGATCTCTTCTAAGATCGTTTTGTCTTGTGTCAACCATGCACCGAAATCATCGGTCGCCAGGACCCACGCCTCGTCCCCGCATTGAAGGCCCGCGTAGGGCTCCAGCATGGTGATGGGATCGCCCTTCGAGACCGTGCGTCCCATTTTTCTGAACCACACCCACGCAACTGGTGTCGGAGCATTTCCGGGTTTCTTGCGGACCCAGGCGTAGCTCCGCAATTGCGGATCGAGCGTGATCAGATCGGGAACGTCGTTTCCGTAGGTCTTGATATCGGCGATCAAGGGCTCGTTCGTGTCCTTCAGCGTGGCCAGCAAGTCGATGTAGGACGTGAACTCCAGCCCCGCCAGGGAGGTGCCAGGGAACATTTCAAAAGTGGTTTCAACCTGAAAATCGTGAGCAGGATTTTTCACCACGTATGGAAAAGTGGGATACTTCAGAGCGTAGAGTTTCACCATTTCCTGGCCCGTCAAATTCAAACGGTTCCAGTCCAGATCACCTTTTGAATAGGTGTACGGCTTGTCTTTGTGTTCGGCCCAAAGCCGCACGAATTCTGCCACGGCGGCTGGCGTGTCTTCTTTGTGGCGATGCCAGAAAGTGATGGCAGTTTCTAACGCCGTCCCAAAAAATGTGGCGGCCCGCTGCACCTTTTCGGCCCACCCTTGCACCCGCTCTAAATAATATTTTCGGGCACAAAAATGATAGGCTTCGCTCCCGCTATAGGAGTGCCTTGTTACAAATTGCCCTCGACTATTGATGTAGAGGTGAGATTTTCCTATACTCATACACGCTCCTGGATATATTTTTGAAATCTTTCAACAAGATTTGGCAACGCTTCGAGGGCACCCAGTCCCAAATTACATTGATAGCAAATAGCTCCCCGAAATTTCCCATTTTTGTGATTATGATCGGGTACTAGTTGTTTTTTGCGATTGCAAATTTCACATTTGTTTTTTAGTGCATCACAAAGCACCTCAAACTCTCCGAGAGTGGTCCCATATTTCCGTCTGTACAAGCGGTCTTTATGTTTTCGCTTCCCTTCTGGTGTAGCGTAAAATGCACGAAGCGCTTTATTACGGGCTTCCCGAATTTTCGGGTCTGCAAACCGTTGTTTTCTCCGTCGTCGCTCCTTTGCAAGGTATCCAGGCCGATTATGATAAGCGCGAACACAGTCATAACACCAACAAAATCGACCTCCCGCATACCTAGAATCTTTACGAAACTGGGCTACAGGTTTAGGAATGCGGCATTTAGAACAAGTTTTCATGTGGTTCTATTATAGCACGAAAAGTCTGGAAATCAAATCCAAAGTATTCAAGCAAAAAGACTCGGCTGCACCTGCAGATGCTCGACCTCTTCCGCGTGTTCTCGCAGCTTGTCTAAAATTTCGTCGGTCAAATATTTCCGAAGATACGGAGACGGAGTTCCCGCGAACGAGATGCGTAACGTCTCGATAGCACGACTGATGGCGACGAAGTAAATTCGCTTCTCTTCTTTCGGTTCGCCTTTGGGATGCGGAAATCCTTTGGCGTTGGCTCCGATCACATATACGTTTTTCCACTCGCCGCCCTTCGCCTGGTGCACCGTCGAGAGAGACACACCCCGAGGATCGTTTCGGCGATGGATCATTTTATTTCCATGCACCGCGAAATCTTTCGCCATCTTGAAATCTTTGCCAATAATCCGAAGCGTTTTCAAATTTTCCAAAGCATCGTTGTCCCGCTCCGTCCGGTCGTCCACGGCATATTTTGCCTCTAAGGTCGGCAGCACCAAACTGAACGCGGCGTCAGTTGTCAGGCCCGGATAAGCCTTCATCGCGTCGATAGCTTTGCGAATTTCCGTTTGCTTCCAGTACCCGGATTTGCCCAACAAGTGGTACCGGACGTTGTTTCTGTTGCACAGCCGCTCCAGCAGCCCCACCAGGCGATTTGTGCGGGCAAGGATAATACTATTCAGCGGGTCTTTCCGGGCCAGTGCTAGGGCCGATTCTGCTTCGGCATCATCTGTCCAATACATCTTCAAGCCAATGGACACGCCTTTAACTTCCCTGGCCGCCTGCATGCGTGCCAGCAGTTCCTTCGGCGTATCCTCTGGAGCATTTTCGCGAACAAAGTTCACGATGGTTTGCGTGCTGCGATAATTTTTTCCGAGGTAGAACTTCCGGCCACTGGGAAACCACTGTTGAAAATTGGTAATGTTATCGGGCTTCGCTCCGCGAAAACCGTAGATCGCCTGGTTAGGATCGCCAACCACCGTGATGTTGCCGTGTTTTTCGGACATTAACTGCATCATACGCCACTGCAGATCGTCCGTATCCTGGGCCTCATCTACAATCAAATATTTCGGCGACCACCGTGCCCGAAACTGAGCATTTTCCAATAATTGTACAGAATCGGCCAACATGGAGTTCCCGGTAATCAAATCGTCAGCCACGTATGTGTGGTCCGTGTCCACACTTAGAGAGTACACTTCACCATCAAACCAACACCGTTCTATGTCGGTAATATCCCCACTTTGAGGAAGTTCCATAAGACCGGGGATGATATTGCAAGCGGCCACTTTAATGAACCCGCCTTGCTTTCGGGTCCACTGTTGCATCTTCGTTCGAGGCTCAATAAAAGGACGTTCAAACAATAGTCCGTGGTCCCGTAGACATCGGTGCCCGTTTTGTGGGTCTTCGGCAGAGAAAATCCTAGAAATTGCTTCGGGACTTGGATATGACCGCAGTCCCACAAACACTGTTTGAGGTAAACCATATCGAACAGAGTATTCTGCCTCGACAGTCAAAGCCTCATAATAGCTAGGCGTCACCCGCAAAATCCACATTTTATCGGCAGTCTGATGTTTCATTCGCGTGGGCCAATTTGCATATCCTCGCGAAAAGAATTTACATTGTCCAACTCGAAAACCCACTCCCTCTTTCCACATCAAATAAACGGCGTATTGATTTTTTGCGTGAGCGGTAAAGCGAACCCAAAACCAATGATTTGGAGTTGTGTATGTTTTTTTACCGCCGCTGGTCACGCCCAATAAAACTCCTTGATATGGTTTTTTTGCAATTCCGGTAAGTGTCCGAGTTCGGTAGCCCTGATGTTTCCTATTCCACGATAAAAGCGAGTCTCCAACTGTTAACTGTGAAATAAATTTTTTGTTGCCATTTGAGAGGGTAATTTGGGTGTAGGGCGGCTGACAGTCGAAATCCATCCAACCTTCTTGGGCTCTGACCGCCTCATAGGTCGCGTAAGCTTCAGCCATGCCATAATCAAAAGACCCGCTGTCCACCGCGTCCTGCGGGCTAATATTTTCTCGCCGCATCGTGGCAATGAAAGAGTCGAGTTCTTTGTAGTCCAGCCGCCATTGCCGCGTGAGCTTGCACATCAGGCGGTGCCGCAACTCCGGTTCGACGGGTTTCCGTTCCATCTCCGAGCAGATGAGGTAACCCAGGCTGTGGAATGTAGACACCACGCCTGTCATACCCAGCTTTTTTTCGAGAGCCGCAGCCATTTCTTTGGAGAATGTCACAGCCCGAATTTCTGAGGACCGGACTCCAGAAGCGACGAGAGATTTGATCAGACTCACCATCGTGGTGGTCTTGCCGCTTCCAGGGCCAGCAATAACCGAACGGGCACCTAAACAATCGGTGATCACCAGTTTTTGATCAGCGTTTAGATCGGCCACAGTGCCCTCACGTTGTAAAGTAGTCGTGAATTTTGTGAAACCAGTGTTCAGGATCAAACCGATGGGCTAACTTACCGTGGAAGGTATGCCAGCCCAGCCACAGCATGAGAAACGACACCTCGACGCCAATTCCCTGCCAGAAGCCAACGATGATATGGTCCAAAATTCGACGGAACATGTGTTACCTCAAAAAATCGTGTGGGGACCTTCCGTTCTTGGAGCCGACGCGTTTCTGTGATACAGCGTGCCATTAAATTCGATGAAATCGGTGTGGCGATCATCTGATGGATACTTTTTTATGGTCAGCACCTCATCGAAAGACGCTGCTTCGAGTAGTTCAGCAAAATCGTACGGATGAATCTCAATTGGTTTGTTGTCCATACCTGACTTCACTCCAGAAATTTGGTCCCGATTTTTGTCATTCTCTGTGTGGCTAACGGGATCGCAATGGGCGACACGGATTTGTCACGGATTCCTCCGCAAAGGTTGCACCTCGTCCTGTGCTCAATAACGAGCGAGCCGTAGACCATGCTTCCCACACATCAGCGGCGAGCGACGCCGCAACCTCGCTTAGAACGGCATATCTTCGTCCGACACTTCGGGAGGGGCTTGACGCGTTGTCGCTGACCGCGTATGAGCGGCAGGCCGGGATTGACTTCGCCCCTGCGCCGCTGGCCGAGCCTCACGGTCGGTATTGGGGTCCGAGGAACTCAGGAGCTTGATGTCGGACACATTCACTTCGGTCGTGTACCGCTTTTCGCCCTGCTTGTCTTCCCATGACCGCGTTTGGAGTTTGCCTTCGACGTAGATCAGATCGCCCTTATGAATGTACTGTGAAATGAAGTTGTCGACGGAGGGTCCCCAAACGACAATGTTGTGCCATTCGGTTTTCTTGACCTTCTCGCCGTCGTTGTTTTTGTACGACTCGTCCGTGGCCAAACTAAAGTTCGCAACGGATTTCCCTCCGCTTGTGGATCGGATTTCCGGGTCTTTCCCGAGCCGACCGACAAGGATTACTTTGTTTACTGATGACGCCATACGCACCTCTCCTCTTTTGAGTTACCCTTTTGCAAGGGTGTGATAATTACTTTTTCTCTTCGATCCCGTTCGCCTCGTTGATCTTTTTGGCAAGACCTACGAGTCCGATTTCAGGATTGTTTCTGGTCACTTCAACGCGATTGAAGAACGTATCCCACTGAGCCTTGGTGATGGCCTTCACGTCATCGGCCTTGGTGACGCTGAGTAAAAACACCTTCAGCTTCACGTTGATGGGAGCTTTTTTGCTGGCCTTTAAATTACCGCCCTGCGGAGGAGGTGCGGACAGGTCATCGCCCAGTTGCTTGAACTTCTTGCGGTACTCGTTCATCTCCTCTTCGGTCGGGAGTTGGTCCAATTCCTCGTCAGCACCCGGTTCTCGCTCCGCAGCCGGTGCAACCGCCGATGTCGACGGGGCAGCCGCAGATGAGGCACCAGACGATGGTTGGGTCACCGTGGACGGGGCAACTTGGTTTGGGCCAGCCGCTGCAGGTGCATTCTTTGGGGCTACAGAGGCCGCTGTAGGGCGTTCGGTGGTCGCCGCAGCCTTTGGGGCGTCCGTCGCCCTGGGAGCGCTGTAGCGGGCGTCCTGGAAGTCGGGAATATCGGCCTGGGTAGGACGATGCGGACGGTCACCGTCGTTTTCATCCATGATCGGGTCAGCCTCGGGATCGGCCTCGTCGGGCACCAGAAAGGCGTTCTTCAGGGCGTACTTAAGAGCACCAGTTTGGGCCTTGTACCCCGCCTTGTCTCCCGTGTCCGCTCCGGTTCCCAAACCGCTGCTGGTAAGAATCTCGTTCGAGTCCAGATCGTGAAAAACGATCTGGCAACGAACGTTGACCGCTGAGAACGGCGCGTCCTTGTCCTTGCTGCGAGCGATGATATACGGCTGGCCAACAAACTCAAAGTTTATTTCGGCGTAGACTCGATTCTCCGAAAGCTGCTTTCGAATCGTGTGGGTCACGTCAGCCGACCGAATGTATCGGTATCTCTGTTGGGTGTTCTCCCCCTGCTTTTCGATGAACTCGATAGTCTCGTACACCTTCGCAAGCTTTTCCTTCAACGTCATGGTTGTTTTCTCCTCACACAAAGTGCGTTCAGTTCGGCGCTAACGTTACTCAACTCCATTGCAATTCTTTGAAGCGTCTCCATCTCCTCGCTAATTTTGGGTTCGGGTTTCGGCTGCACCGCATGTTCTGCGAGCCGGGTTTCGATGTTCTCGTCGTAAATGATTGAGATGGTTTTTTGAGTGATGGGATTTTCTACCACCACTTTAGGGTTCTCCAACTCAAACCCCATTTGAACCCCGATCAACCGAAGTCCTGCATGGGCTGCCATCCGGCATAAATGATCGAACTCCTCTTGTTCGCGTTGCCTATCGACAAAATTGGACATCATGTTGGACTCGATCTCGCAATAGTACCAAAGTACTGGTACTTTGTCAATCCTTATTTTTAGGAATATGCCGCCCAACTACCCACCACCAACCCAAATTAAATCGCCACACCATCACCCTGTTAATACATTTCCCGAGCCACGATTTTTTAAAATCGGTGCAAGCATCATACTCCATTGTCCAGGCACTGACCGCCATTTCATCCCAGTCATCGCACCAGTGACCGTCGATTTGCGACAGAGTTTTTCTTTCTTGTGCTGTAATCGGTGGCTGCATTCGTCATCCCTTCTTGTAGACTTTGCTTTCGTATCCCTCGGCCCCCAATAGCAAACCAGGAGCCCACCACGGGATTTGTACCATACACCATATCAAATCTTCGAGCCGCAAACCAAAAATATCATCGGCCTCTTCGGTCGCAAGCTCGTCGTGAAACAACCCCCACATATGAAAACCCATCTCATCGGCCAAAAACATCGAGTTGAGAAGATCGTCGCGGGACATCGCTTGAATCGCGTTTTCGCAGAGCTTGCCGCCGTAGGTCTTGACCCGGCCCCACTTGTGCCGCTTCTTAGCGTTCTTGCCGTCTGCCCCTTGAGTCGCGCTGTGTTCGATGCCGTCGTAGTAAATAACTTCAACGGTATAATCCCGTCCGGTCTTCTTGCTTTTCAGAACCTTCTCTTCGAGCGAGACATTCAGGTAGTGGAGAGCACGGCCCGAGGGAAGTTCCATGCGAACCATGTAGCCGCCGTTTTCCATTTTCTTTCGGCGGAACGTGATGACGCATTGCTTGCCTTTAGTCGGGTGCTCAACCCACTCTTTCTGTTTTCTGTCCCAAGTGACTTGCCCTACGCTGATTGCACCGCCGTTTTTGAAGACCTGCTTAAACGCCTCTTCCAAATCGGTCCAGAACTGCACCACTTCGGGATAAGACTCGCGGAAAATTTTCACGGCTTTGTGGGCCAGTTCTTTCGGCATGTCCGTACCGCAAACGCTTAGTGCATAGCCCCACAGGCCGCCGCGAACCTCGTCACCATACTCATTCGTGAACATTTCGCCGCCGCCCAGGCCGTAACCTGCACCCAACACAGCGGGCTTGGAGTTCTGCCGCTCATCTTCATTCCCGGCCTTATACGCGGCCCACATCTCGGCGTACGTTTTGTTATAGAGCTTGGTGCCAAACGAAAGGTACGGATCGCCGCCGTCTTCTTTGGAGTGGCGGAATACGTCCAGGATGGCGTCACACCCCGCCGCCCAGCCAAGCATGCGATTTTCGATAGCGTTTTTGTCGGCCACGATGAACTTGTTTCCTGGCTTGGCTTGGAACAACGACCGCAAGAGAGTGATGACGAACTCCACCACGGTCACAGAGTCTTTCGGATTTTTGGTCTCCGTAAACTCTCGGATGATCCCCTCGTAATCCTCGTTTTCGAGAAGTTCGAGAGCCCGCGTTAGTTTCTTCTTGACCGCCTTCTCGCCGCGAGGCAGGTTCTGCACCTGCATCGACGCATCTTCGCCGCCGCCGCTGGCCCAGCGTCCGGTGCGTGCCGCACCCATGTAGCGGAACTGGTATCTGATCCGATCATCCGAAGACGACAGATGCAGGAATTTTTCGATCTTCGTGTAAGAAGATTTGCGGGCAGAAGCACGAGCCTTGAGTGCGAGCCGACACTCCTCCGTCATCGGGGAGTCGGGATTTTTTATTTCGGCCTGGACGGTCGGGGCACGCAGAGAGTTGTATCGATAGCCACGCTCCTGCACCCAAGCTTTCATTTGCACATCGGAATTTGGATTTTCCAATCCCGTCATTTTTTTGACGAGTGCCCGCTGGTCCTGGATAAACCGCATGGCCAGCCGCCAGCCTTTTTCCGCCAGGTCCCGCCGCCCCGGAATCCCGAACTGATTTATTTTCTGGTCCAGCAACCAACCCTGCCATTCGTGCTCAGGGAAACCTATTTTCTTCATGCGGTACCACAAATCACGCATGGAGTTTACGTCTTGCCGACAGTACTCAACGTATTCGGCGAATTCTCGGGGATGGCTGTTGTGATCGCGAAAAAGTGGCGGTGCAATCCCAAACAGCGTCATCTCGCCACCCTTGCTGACGGGTTTGCAGAACATCTGCTTCAGCATGTCGCCGCGAGGGTCTTTCAGTTGGGCCATCTGCAAAATTTGGGCGACATCTTCTAACCGCCCCGGCAGAGACAGGTTGTGAGCCAAGACAATGGGATCGCGGAATTCCGACATAGGGACCGAAAGGCCAGGGTCCGCCACATACTTCGGCCCGGTGACGCGGTTGGTGATTTCAAATTCGAAGGCTGCGTGCCACGCCACTTTGATGATGTTCGGATTCCGAAATGCCTCCAGAAGTTTCTCAGGCATCGGCCCTTGATGTGGCAACCACACTTCGATGGGCTCTTTATCGAGAGCCCAAGCCAGCATGGAAATGCCAGTAGAAGGGTCTTTGGCGTAGTTATCCAACCCCTCTTCTGGTAGATCACAAAGAGAGTGTGTTTCGTAATCAACGAAGAGGTATGTGGCGGCCATTAGGAGACTAACGCGGCGTCTTTGGCTACCAGCGTGTTTTTGAGATGATCCCACGACTTGAAGTGAAACACCTGCGGCATGTGGTGGAAAATATTCTCGTACTCTTCGCCGACCACAAAAATCGGCATCTTACGTGTGAAGCCGATCCCGATTGCAATGCCGAACTCAACGTGACGACCCGCCCGGATGATCTGTTTCGTTTTGTCCGTGAACAGCACGAAAATATCCGCATCGCGAACGTCTTTCACATCGGTGATGGCGTAGTGCTGGTTCTGCTCGTGAGGTAGTTCGTGCACTCCGAGCGTAGGTTTGTGGGGCTCGTCCAACCAACTGGACGTAACGATCACCCCTTCGTCGCGAAGTTCTTGAGCGTATTGCTTAATTTCTTCCTTCGCTTGATAGGGTGCGGCCAGGTACACTTTTAATGGTTTCTGCATGGTGCTCCTCTATTTAGAATCGTTTTCCGTGCTTGGACTCCCTCTGCTCTTTACTGTGATCGGCCCGATTCCGGTTATATTCGTTTTTGGCGACGATGGCTTCCGCCAGTCGCAGTTTTCTGTCGTAAGCGTAGTTCATCAGTCGGATGATCGCGTCCGCGACTTCCACCTCTTCCGCAGTGAAGGCCGGGACATGACTGTCGGCCCACACGGTCTTCCTGACCGCTTCCAGCGTTTCGCCAAGTTCGCCAACCGCCAGCATCAGTTTTAGTCCAACGCGGGCATCGCGAAACATGTCGATAATTGGAAGGAACTCATCCCGACCGTTCGCAAAAATGAAATTTTGGAGTCGATCAACCAATTCGTCTTGATCGACAAAGCCATTTTTCCGATTGGTTGCCGCCATGTCGTCTTGCATTTCTTGAAATTCAAGGATGAACGAATTTGGGTCTATACTCACTTGCTCTCCTCGGGCAGCTTGGCCCCACGAGCGAGCGGTGCACCTTCGGCCTCCAACTCCAATTGCAGCAGAGCCAGGGCACGCCACGCCAACTTTGCGGAGTGCCGCATCCCATCGGTGTCCAATCCACCACGCTCCAAATAGTGGCGAATGATGGTGTCGGCTTGATCCGTCGATTTGCCGCGAGCCCAGTGCAACGGTTGACCGGGATTATGTTGGTTGTTTCCCTCGAACGAGACCTTAGCCACTTCGATCAAAGCGGCTGGAAAATAGTCGAGCACGCCTGTGCCAATGGGCAGATTTTTTCGCTCGCTGGCTTCCGTTGGGACCAGAGGCCGAATCTGGTCAGCAGCCACATGCTTGCTAATACCAAGTCGAGCCTTGTATTCCTCAACCGACAGATCAAACATCGTTGACAGATCAAACATGGTTCACCTCTTTGGGAAAAGTAGAGTGCGTAATTCTACGTCAATCTTTTTTGCAACATCGGGGTGTGCGACCAAAAACAACCGGGCGTTCTCAATCCCTTGCCCGAGATGTTCGCCCTTATAGGAGAACCAACTCCCCTCTTTCGAAACAACCTGGTGAGCTTCGCCCACCTTCAGCAGGTCCATTTCGCGGGAAATTCCCTCGCCATAGATGACTCTCACTTCGGCCTCGCGGAAAGGTCGCCCCACTTTGTTCTTGACGACTTTGATTCGCGTTTCCGCACCGATCACCTTATCCCCATCTTTAATGACCTGGGTCTTGCGAATATCGAGGCGGACAGAAGAGAAAAATTTCAGAGCACGCCCGCCCGTTGTCGTCTCCGGGTTGCCGAACATCACGCCGATTTTTTCTCGAATCTGGTTGATGAAAATCAGGATCGTTTGCGTGCGATTCGTTTTTGCGGTGAGCTTGCGAAGGGCCTGCGACATCAAGCGGGCCTGCAAGCCCATCTGTGGATCACCCATGTCGCCTTCGAGTTCAGCCTTCGGAACCAAAGCGGCCACCGAGTCGATCACAATCACGTCAATCTTGCCGGATTCGATCAGGGCATCGGCAATTTCCAGAGCCTGCTCTCCGTTGTCGGGCTGCGAAACCAGCAGGTGATCGACATCCACGCCGAGCTTGCGAGCGTAGACGGGATCGAGAGCGTGTTCTGCATCGATGAACGCCGCCTTCCCGCCGAGCTTTTGTGCCTCGGCAATAACGTGCAGAGTCAAAGTCGTCTTGCCGCCCGATTCAGGCCCATAGATTTCAATAACCCGTCCACGCGGCAGCCCGCCCGCGTCTAGTGCTAGGTCCAGCGAGATCGAGGAGGTGGGCACCACATCGACAGGGACAAAGGTCTTGCTGCCGAGCATCATAATCGAGCCCTTGCCGTGCTGCTTTTCGATGTCCGCCACCACATCCGACAAGCTTATGGAATCATCTTCTTTTTTCACTGTGCTCTCCACTCCCCATTGAACATGGTGATAATCGTTCGCTTTCCGTTCGGGTACGTGACAATGTGGCTGTGAGTCCACGAACTAGGGCCGTGATTGTACCCCATTCGAAACTCCGTGCTGGTTCCCGCGACGTACGCCCCGTCCCAAATTCCGGCGACGTGGGTATGGCCCGTGTTGGACCGCCGCCCGATCTTCGATAGTGCCGCAGACGATCCTCGGGAGCCGTTCGCTCCGCGATCCCCGTGCAGGCCGCATTCGATTCGTCGGTCGCAAATCAAAAATGACTCATCCTCTCCCAAAAACTGAGCGGGCAAATCATAGGCCGTGTGTTGGCGAAGCAAATATTCCAGAGCTACGAAGTCCGCGTTTTGCCGAACCGCTTTATACCTGGCGGCGTTACCGTCGTGGTAGATTTCGGCGTTGCGGGCGTCATCGAAGCGAGCGTCGTAGGAATCGAGCCAGCGATCTAACCAACGGTCGTGGTTGGAATTCACCACGATAGTTTTTGTGCTGGCCCGGTGGTATTTCTTCAACACGTCCGCACTGCATTCCAATTCGTGAAGCACGGTCATTTCGCGAAGCGAGCTTTTGAACCGCTCCAGCGGCTTTCGGGCGTCGTGGTGGTTGACGGAGACACCCTCGATCAGATCGTGGATGAACTGGTATTTTGGACGCAGCACGTCGAGCATGTTATCCTTGCCCGTTGCCGATAACTGCAGTACTTCGGGATCAATCATGGTTGCGTGAATGTCGCCCCAGGTAATGGCTTCTACCCTATGACCTGTTGTTACTTTACCATTTTCGACCTTTAAAGTCAAGTCATAGATCGTGCCAGTTGTATCTTCGGCGTCGAGTTGGCGGACTTTCCAAACACCATCGCTGTTGACTTCCACGATCAGGCCGCCGTACGTGTGGTGAAATTCAGCCACCAGGCCAGATCGCTTTTGAATGTAGTTTCGTTTGGTGACGGTGCCAGTGGTATACGTCAGCTTCGCACCGCTGCCTTGAATCGCTGCGATAGATCGCATTGCAATCTTAGCGTGCGGGAAAATCGAGGATTGGCGGCCAGAGTAAGTCTCGAACCCACGCAATGGGTCGCCCGCCGTGGGGATGATGTTGGCCTCGCCGCACCACACCAGACCCGTCCCCAGTTGGATACGATGATCTTTGATGTACGGCTTCAGGCGGTCGTCGTACCACAGTTCACGCTCCCCGCCCTTAAACGTGCCTTGCTTCACCGACATGTGTCCGTAGGAATTTTGGTCGTACGTGAACGTGCCGATGATGATCTCGGCGTTATAATATTTCGCCAGTGCCAATATATTTTTCCAAGTCTCCTCATGCACGTATGTGTTGTTCTGTGCGGACGTGAGAATATATCGCTTGATGTTGCCTGCCGGGGGAAGCGGGGCGACCTTCACTTCCAGGCCGTGCGTGGTGCCCTTAATAATTGGCTTCGGGGGTTCTTCTTTCTTTTTCGCGATCAGTTTCGGATTTGTTCCTTGGCACCCACACGTTTTTACGTCTGTTCGAAACGTCTTTTTCTCCCCGCAGGCGGGGCACTTACGAGTTTTCATGGCCATGTCGGTACACTCTCCCTCCCGAGGAGAGATAGCTTAACACGCACTACGCTCAAAAATCGTCATCCGAATCTGAAGATTTTAGAGCCTGCTCCCAACGAGCACACCTCCTATGAATCCCCCAAGAGTGGCCCAAAATCCGCGTTTCCGATCCTTCGCGGCCTGAGCGTCGACGCGAACATTACACGCGGCGTTGTCGGCCTTCACCGTCGCCACGAGTTCTGTCTTGTCCGCAGCGATCACGCCATTCGCCGTAGTAAGCTGGGACTGGGCATCGGTCGTCAAAATCTTCTGTGCAGCAAGCTGGCCCTGCAGGTTCGTGACATCACTCTCCGCTTGCGAGCCCAGGTCAAGTTGAGCCACCACGGTGCGGGTCAGCGGCAGCGTCATCGTCACAGTATCGTTTCCCACGGTAACATCGGTCGCAGCGGCCTTGGTTTGCGAAACCAAGCGGGCAGCAGCAGACTGTGCGTTCATGGATGCGTCAGTCGCCACCTGTTTCGCGGTCGCGGCGTTCTGTTGAGACATTTTGGTAATCAGAGACTGGATGAGGGCCATTTGAGCGGCGTCCCGAGTCGCATTCGCGGCCTGGGCCTGGTTCAATTGGGCGACCAGAGCCGACTGCGTTGCGGTATCCACGCCTTCTTTTTTCAATTGTGCAGCGGCCACGCGGGCGTCATGCTTTTCGATCAAGCTTTCGAACAGCCCGATCCCACCGATAATGCTTCCCGCGATCACGGCCAGTGCCAGCACCACGGCCAGCACATGAGCACGAATCCAAGAGATGTCGCTCTCGATGGTCGCGAATGGTGAGACCACTGCAGTTTTGGGGGCGGCTGGTGCCGGGGCCGTCGCTTTTGGTGCCGAAGTGGTTACTGATGTTGATGCTACGGAAGGAATCTCAGACATGGTTTTCTCCTAAGACAGACTGGTACTATAGTACTACGAGTGCGATGAATTTGTCAACCGTTTTTTCAAATATTCGATGACGGGCAAAAGATTTTCGGGCTGTCGCGCCGCATTAAAAAATCTCTCCACGTAGCCCAGGCCGTAATTACATTTCACGCATAAAATACCGCGAATTGACCACGGCATGGCCTCTTTCTTCACTGCCGCAATCGCCGCCTTTTTCGTTTTCGCGTGCTTTGTGAAGACCACCCCGCGACCCTCATCGTATGCACGGGCAAACCACTTCAGTCCAATTGCCAGCATGCGCTCGTCTGTCTGACGAGTTGCGTCAACATAAAAATGAAAATGGTCTATGCAGGCGGGACCGTAGACATCGAGGGGACCGCCGCAGATTTTGCACTTGCCGTTTTGTTCGGCGCGCTGCCGCTCCCGGTCGGCGAGAGTGATTCCATATTTCCGCTGGATTCGCTTGTCGGTTGCACGGGTTTTTTCAGCCTCGCTGCGTACCATCTTTGACGCTCCCTAAAGTACAGACCCATAATGTTGCTGGACCTGCGAGCCTCGTACCAGCACAATCCATCTGCCAGCAGCAACAGCACCAACAGAATATGATCGAACATAGGACCTCACTGTTGTTGAGGTGCCATTATAGCACGCACTTCATCGCCAGACAATTTCTTTTTGGCGTTGAGTTGCTCCGCAACTTTGTCGATGTTCTGTCGCACCTGCGGATCGGCGAGCAGAGCTTGTACTCTTGCCCGCGATGCAGCCATAGTTTGATTCATCTGCAGAAAGGGATCGGTACCGGACACGCCGCCTGTGGCCAGCCGCTGTAAATTTTGCTGTGGTGTTGCAGCCGCAGTGCCCATCAACTTATCGCGATTCTTGACATCGCCGCTAGCATGAACGGTAGTGGTACCGCCCGGTTCATTAAGACCGCCCGCCAGACTCGTGGCCACCATATCGCGGAGTTCATCCTGGCTCAGTTGCCCAATGGTTTGCTTATTGTTCGGAGCGTGAACGATTGTCTTGCCGCCAGTATCGGCCAGTTCCATGCTCTGCACCGTGCCAGGGTTCAACGCTTCGGAGATCACAGCGTGCCCCGCTTCGTGGCGGGCAGCACGAAAACTGACATCGGGATCGCTCATGTCTTCGGTGTTGTCCACGGGCTCTTTGAGGGTTTTTGGAATCGGCTTGTTCGCGTTCTCGCCGAAATTGAACGAGGTGTCACCCTCGTCCTCTGCGGCATGTTCGCCAAGTTCAACGGTCGGAGCCTTCTTTATTTTTGCGTCTGAGATTTGTCCTCGGATGCGTTGAGCAGTTTTTGCAAGCTCAGTTTGATTAATTGCCGCTTCGCCGCCTGCGGGCTCACCTTCACCTGCACGGGTGCCTCGTGTTTTGCGATACGCTTCGCTAAAGCCAGCCGATCCTCGGCCAATGCCGTACTGTTCTTTGAGTCTGTCGAGGAGCCCTCCTGGTTGAGTGATTTCGGGATCATTTGCAATTACCTCCGCATAGTCTTTTCCGATCTTGTTGATTACCGCTGCACTTAGTTTACCGCTGGCTTCCTCAGGAGTCAACCCTTCTTTTAGCAGCGTTTTTAAGCCGAGGACCGTGCCCCACAGTTGTTCCTGACCTTCGCCACCTTGCAGGCCGAGAGCTTTCGCGGCCTGTCGCAAGTGCACGGAATCCGCGATGTACTGTGCGGCAGGACCCTTCGACGGTTGACCATAAAAATCACGCATGTGGGTGTCGATCACGAGGCGATTTAGATTTCCCTTGCCCGCGACAGTTGCACCCATCGACGGCACCTTCCGGTATCCTTCACCTTTACCCATCAGAGGATTTCGTTTGGTGTCGTCCGAGAACACGTCACTATGGAAGGGCCGCTCGCCTTTCATCTCAGGGCTGTTGACCAGGTTGAAAAGTTTCGAGGTGTCTGTCCCCTCTTTGAGCAATTTCCCACGGCGGTCGCGAGTATCCGACATCGCCGCGTTGCCCTTCTTTTCCGCCCCTTCGGGTTGTGCACCGTTCTGCTTCAGAATCTCATCAATCGAATTTCGATCTGTGGGTTTCCCCGCGTCGAGCCAATCGGCGTACGAATGCCACGCAAGATTGTTTGCATCCTCGACAGATTTGTTGGCCGATAGGGCCGCATGCCATTGCTTCAAAATTTCGGCGTGCGAGGGGCCTATGGTGTTAGCGGCAGATTCACTTTGTTCAGCCGTCAGATTGTGGAAGATGTCGATATACCGTTGCCACCAACCACCAAGTGCGGCCCCCGCCTGCATCGCATTGGTTGTCTCGTTCACAGACGGCTGCAGTTTGTGGTACTGCATCATCACATTGCGTTGAGTCGTTTTGTCGCCCTTCAAATATTCTCGCTCATCCGGTTCGAGGTTATCGTAAATATTTTTGGAGACGTGCTCGAAGCCCGCGATGTCGGACTGGTTCTCGCCCTTCAAATCCTTGATGCGTTCCTCAATCGGATAGTTCGGAAATTCGGTGCGTAATCCAGACCCACGGGTAGGAATGATGTCATCCTTCGCGATGTCGTACGCGGATTTCTGATCGAGCTTCTTGGCGACACGAGCCGCCTCGGGGCCGACCGCCGCCACGTTCAACTCATGCCCGCCAGGAACCGCCGAGGTGTTGTCCCAGCCAACACGCAACTCAGGATACTGATCGAAAATTTCTTTGTGAGCGTCGTAGAAGTTTTTGAAATCCTGGGCCGTGGGTGCATGGTCCAGCGGTTGCCGAAACTCTGGCATGATCTCGGTGCCGAAACCCTTGGTGTCGGATTTGCCCGTACGCGGATTGATGCCGCCCGCCACGTTGTCTTTCGCAGTCGCCTTTGCAGCCGCCTTCTCGTGCCAATCGGCAGAGGTGTCGGGCAGGATTGTAGCCTTCTGTGGTGCGAATTCGCCAGGTTCCACTTCACCAGCGACGATCTTGGGGTTGTGGAAGAACCAAGATGTCTGGCCTTCCGTTTCCGCACGCATCGCGGGGCGTGCCGTATCGCTATACATTTGGGCGTGAGCTTCCGTGGCACTCTTTTCGCCGTTCTCGCTGAAGTCGTGGCCGCCCGCCGCGTGGCCCATCGCATCGTGAACCCAGCGGAAGACAGTGTTATAGGTTTGCCCGCCCGTTCCTGGAGCCATTTCGGACAACGGATGATCCGCACCCGTGCTGGACCCAGTGAACACCTTCAGACGATTGTTGTCTTTGATGTCCTGCATCATTTCGCCAGCAGACTTGTACGGGTCCTCTTCCTGAGGTTCGAATTTCAGCCCCAGGTCATCACGTAGGTGATGGAACTGTGCCAGCGTCTCGGCCTTTAACGCATCGTACGCGGCCTTAACGCGAGGATCGTTCGGATCGTGTTTCGCCTCGTCGTAAATCCTAGCGATTTCTGTTGCCCGCTCAGGATCAGCTTTCACCGGGCTGTGATCAATCTCAGGCATATCCTGTGCTTTCGCATATTTCTGTGCGGACGCCTGCAACTTTTTATTCGGAGAAACTTGCGGCCCTGTCTCCGCTTCTGTGGTAGGCGTGACGGAACCACCGCGAGGTTTCGCTTGCTGATCGGGATGTGCACCGATCTCGCGAAGCATTGGTTCAACATCAGAGGGGCGAGCAAATGGTTTTGTTTTAACAACGCCTTGATTATCTCGACTTACATCGGATCGCTCGATAGTCAAGTTTCCGTTTCGGCCTATTTCTCCAACGGCACGTTTCAGTAAATCCATTTGATCTTCTGTTATACCTGTTTTAGGAACCGAAACTGATAGCGAGTCTCCCATGCGGGATCGGAAAAACCGAGTCCGAATTGCCCCAGTCCGATCAAGAAAATCCGGTCGAGTGTCCGTGTTGGCTGCTCGCAATTCACCTGTAGCTCTACCAATCAAGTCCGGGTGTTGTAGACCTGCGGGAAGATTTGATATTTTACCATCAGGGGTTATAAAAGCGGGACCGTCTTTTACTTTCGCTGGATTAGTGTCAAGAGGTCCTGAAATATCCAGCACTTTTTGCAAATCAGAGTGATAGGTTGGTGCTGCTTCTTCGTCGCCGCTCAACTCATAAGTGTTGGGTGTTGGCTCCTCATGGAGCCCGCCGACATACCGCCCGGTGTCTCCGTACGTTTCCCCGAGGTTCACGGTTTGGCGTGGAAGTTGCCCACGTTTCGCGAAAGCTTGAAGATGTTCAGGCTGCGGGCTGGGATACAAATTCTGTGCGTGCACTTTAATCGCAGCTTCTTGGGCCGCTGTCGGCGTGCCTGCCGCGACACGATACGTGCCATCGGGCATGACTTGAAAGCCGACTTCTCCCTTTTGCAAATTGAAATCGGGCGTTTTATTTTGATTGCTGATTTGACCCGCCCGGTCCATTTTCACAAACATGCCAGGGCGATTCAATTCCTCGACGGACGCCACGCCGCCGCCCGCATGTCCACCTTGCGGTGCAGAGACTTCTTTGCCGCCGATGCCGCCGAAAGTGATGTGCTCAGGCTCCTCCGGTTTGACGCCAAACTCATTGAGCTTGGAGTTCATTTTCGCTTTCACGGATTCGACATCGAGCGGGCCAGGAAGGGCCGCTGTTTTACCGGGGTGATTAGGATGCTCGAACATATGAACATCGGAACCGGGCATCAATTCTCCCTTGTAAACCAGCCCCGCTTTTTTGACGATATCGCTTGGATTGGTCGGTTCCTCGGCTGCCCCGCCGACTTTTAGAACCCCTGCCTCTGGATTTTTAGCAAACGCACTTCCCTCGGGCCGCCCGGACAAAGCGTGCGATCCGGCCTGAATCGCCATGAGTGTATCGAGCCCCATGTGTGTCAGCAGTCGCGTGGCCTCGGCGGTGTCGCCTTTGTCGATAGCGGTTTTGAGATCGGGATAGCGATGGACAACTGAAGATGCCAGCGAAGCAGAAAATCCCAAAGAGACCAGCTTGGAAATCGCCTCGGCGGCCTCGGGGCCTTCACCCAGGCCAGCGGTCGCGGCCATCCCGGCCACGTTCCCTGGCGAAGTCATTTCCCCGGCAGCCTCCAGAGCACCCGTAAACGCGGGGTGTGCACGGCGTTGTGCGGGCGTCAGAGCCTCTTCCGGCGTCAAAAACTGTTCCTTGCCGTACTCAGGATTTTCTACTGTCCGCGTTGAGAGAGAAGGAATCCCTTCCGTGACCACTTTCTTGATCCGGTCGGCCACGCTGGGCTCAGGAGCGGGCTCAATCGTGGGACCCTGGACGTTCGGGCGAACCTTTAGAAACGCCGCACGCTGATCTTGGGCGGGGTCGTAGGTCGCCGCCGTATCAGGGTTGATTGTAATCGTTGGATCGGGTACGTTCGGGTCCAGGTGAATTGTATCGTCTTGGGCCACAGCCACTCCTCAAGGATTCAAAACATGCAATCGCGGATCAATTTCGAAAGCACGGGCCACGTTCTCTTCCGGGATGTCGTGAATCCCGCCATCGCTCGCCAGCACCCTCCGGTGCCCGGTAGGGATCGGCGGCAGGTGCTGAGACCCATCAGGGCGGGCAGGAAGGGCCAATGGGGCGGCCTGTTTCCCCTCGGGTGCCTGTTTACCCTTACTCGCAGCCGATGACGCCCCTGAAGCCGTTTCTGGCGTTTTTTCGGGTGCTGTGGCCGCAGCGGCCAGCACGCGGAGCACGTTCGGATGAGACTCGGCGGCCTCCAGTTCACTGGGGTCCAGGCTGGCCAACGCCTTAATCGCGGCTGTGGCCTTGTCTATCGGCGGAACGACTGGGGTCAGTTTCTTTTTCAGATCGAACAGGTTCTGTTTCAGGTCATCGGGAATGGCTAGCGGCTGGAGATGGCGCACCAGTTCATCCGGGTCCTTCGAACCATGAAATACGTCAAAAAGGTCGGCACGCTGTTCGTCGCTGATGGCCGGGTCATTTTGCAGAGCGGGCACAACAGGATCGGCGAGCGGAAACGCTGGAGAAGACATTAGCTAACTCCTTGTTCAAGTTCAACTTTGCCTAACATTACCTCGTATGACAACTCGCCCTTTTCGTCCATAAAAACTGCAATAATTCCGCCCGGTGCAACCGCATCAGCCACGTCGTCAAGCCCCATTATCGACTTGATCACAGAGTTGTGAATAAAAATCGCCGTGGGTAGGCCGTTGTAGGGGGTCCCGAGGTATTGAAAAATCACCTGAACCCGGTCGTGTAGCTGGTTCCGGCTTTCGCCGCCCGGAATCACCAGGGCCGGATCGGCAATGTATTTTTTGAATTCCGCGATCCGTTCGGGCGTTTTTTCTTTCCCCGTAAATCCGGCCACCATCCAAGGCCGCAGGTTAGGGTCGCAGGCCATCCAGGGGCAATCAACGCTGCCCGTATCCATCAGAAACTGAGCGGTATGCATCGTGCGGGGCACATCCGAGGAGACGACCCGCCCGATCCGCGTATAGGAGAGCCACTGGGCCGCTTTTTGGGCCTGCTCGATACCTTTTTCGGACAGGTCGAAATCACCCCATCCGTCCCAAACATGCATGTTTTTCAACTCGCCGTGGCGAATCAAATAGCCGATCAGTTGGCGAGATGGGTCCATGTTCAGCATGACTGTCCTATCATACCACCGATTTGCGATCCGGTCAAGATCGAAGTGAGGATCAATAAAAACGCCCTGAACTTTTCAGCCCAGGGCGTGCTGTGGGCTTTCGCCCGATGTCTTGGTGGAACCTCTTGATTACACGAGGTTCAGAGAGAATTCGTCCAGTGTAACAACGACTCCAGTTTCAGCCCCGCCCAAAGTCGCGGTGACGAGGAAGTTCAAATCCGCCTCGCCCGTGAGTCCGTTGACCACGGTCGTGGCCGTCTTCGCCCCGGTCGTGGAGGCAAAGGTCTGAGATTGGAACCAGCCCTGCAGGTTGCCCTGGGCATCCAACTGCACATAAGCATCGAGGGATGCAGACCCCGCCGTATCAGATGCGTTCAGTGTCCCGGTCGCACCAGTGGCGATCAAGGTACACAGTCCAGTCACGGTTGACGATGAATCGGTCGACGGAACGGGAAGATTGGCCGCCGAAATTTGATAGAGCTTCAGAATGAGCGTGGTTGTCGACGCGGTGCCGCCTGTCAGGGTAGCCGCGATGTGCAGCCACAGAACTTGGCCTGTTCCCTGATACAGTCCGGTGACGCCAGCGGACAGAGGGATATAGCCCCCGCCAGTCAGAGTCAGAGCGTTGTTGTTCAGTTGGAACACAGTCTCCGTGGTCGTGATCGTAGTACCTGAGAGAGATGCCAGCGTCAGTTGCTGGGTCCCGGAAATCTGCCGACGAATTGTTGAAGCGTTGGACATGGTATTTTCCTTTTCCTTTCAATTTCCTTTCAATTTCCTTACTGTACTGACGATCAATTAGACCGCAGAAACTTCGCACCTTACACGTCGGAAACCTGGCGTATTGTTGGTGTTCGGCCTCGCCACAACCCCAAGGAACCAATCGTACGAAACGATTGCACGGGTCTGAAGCATCGGGTTCGACAAGTCAATGTCGTTGTCGCCGAAAGTCTTGACGTTCACCTTGAAACTGGGGCTGCGTGGAACGCGGTTGCCCAGCAATTCAGAAGCCATCATCGCTTCGCGGCCAACGACATACGTCGCGTATCCCGTCTTGCCCGCCGAAGGATAGTTCGTGTACGTGGGAACGGTCTGCGTGCGGATTATCCGAACGCCAGCCCATTCGAGCACGGTGTAGCCACGGGTCATGTCGCCACGCAGCACTGCCGCACCGGATTCGCTTCGCTTCAGGGTATCAACCGCCGAGCCCGCACTGTTGTCCGACATGAAGTCGTACACAACATAAGGGTGCATCGCGGAGGTATACAGCCCGCCATCGCGACCCGGAACCGCGTTGCCCATCAACTGGGATTCGCACTTGCGGATCGTATTGGACAGCATGAATTCGTTGTCCAGCAAATCAATGCGAGCCGAAGACTGAGCGGTAGCTGCAGCTTCAAAGCCGTTAATCGCAATCAGGTTGCTGGTGAGTGCACCGCGATACGACAGGTTGCGGCTGGCATCCAGCGTAATGTCCGCCAGGAACATTTGCTGTGCGACGTTGGAAATGCCGATCCAATCGCCGTATTCATCGGCGAAGGCATCGCTGAAAACTTGGTTCAACTGCAGGGACGGCCCCGGAATTCCTTCCGACAGGTCATAGGTCGCAGCAGCGTATGGCGTTTGGCCATAGAACTGGAGCGTCCGACCCGACCGACGAGGCAGTGGACGAAAATCGCAAAGTTCCTCAAGGAACGGAGTGTTGAATTGCCATTCAAGGATCGCGGTGCGATCATAGGCAATCTGCGGAAAAGCCGCAAGAGTTGTTGACTGTACGCCAGGAGGCAGAATCATTGGAATCTTCCTTTGCCCAATTGGGCGTCGTGCTGAAATCCTCTACACTTATGTATTGATAAGTCAAAAAACTATCGGCGTGCTTGAAAACTGCTGATGAACGCCGCGTCCACATTTTTGCCCGACGCAAGTTGTTGTTGCTTCCAATGCTCCATAATTTGTGCTGGCGTTGCATCTGCCGGGATGTCAAATTTCGCATCGTCTTTCGTCGTCCCACTCGCGGCAGGTGCGGGAGAGCTACTGACTCCCGAACTTGCACCAAACAATGAAGACGACGTTGGTGCAGTGCGGACAGGAGCAGCAGGCGTGGTGCGTACGGCAGGTGCTGCAGGAGCATGGTGTGACGCGGGAGCGATGGACTCAGGCTGCGGAGCAGGAGTAACAGTTGCACTGGTTTTGTCGGGCATGAAAAGCATTCCCGTTCGCTTCATATCTGCGTACGCCATAGCCAGGGCTGCGACTTTATCTTTCGCGTCGATCAGGTCCATAGACGCGAGTTTCATGCCGATCATGGTTTTGTTGTTTTCGCCTCCGGGCCAGTCTGCACCCGCTGCACTGCGAAGAAATTCTTCGGTCGCATCGGCCCACGACTTTTCGAAGTTTTTGTTATCCGTATCTTCAATAGTGGTCTTGATCGCATCAATGGGCACGCCTTTTTTCGCGAGATAGTCATCAACGGCCCCTGAGCGTTCCAAATACTCGGCAGTCGTAATTTCACCACGCTTGAATTTTAATTCCAAATCTGCTCGCTCAGTCGCCTGAGCCGCCGCGATTCGTTCCGCTTCCGCAGCGTCAACAACAGGCTCCGTCTCCACAGTTTCGACAACAGGTTCTTGCAGAGCATATGCAACTTTAAACGCGTTGTTTATCGCTCGCTCCAGTTCAAGTTCTGACTCAGCTTCGAACGTGAACTCTTTCCCGCCGATCACTTCGGTTCGGGAAAACGGTTTTTCGGACGCCGCTGCACTTTCAGCAGCCGCTCTCTCAGCCGCCGCTCTCTCGGTCGCAGTCTGTGTTGCGATCACCTCGGCGTTTTGCTTCTCAGCCTCGGAGATAATCGCGGCCCGGATTGCAGCGGGGTCCACGGCGGCATAGATGGCATTCGTCAACTCTTGGTTCATAGAAACAGCAGGTAAAACTTTCGCTTCATCTGACATGGTAAGCTCCTACCTATGGAAGGATAAGTCAAAATTGTAACAAGATTTCAATAACTCCCCGCTGACCTCTGCTCCGTCAAATCCATATCAGCGAAGCGATTCAGAACTTCGCGGCGTACAAAATCTCCCTGTTGATCGGGCACGGCATTTTTAAAATCTTCGCCCTGCATTTGGGCTGCCCGCTGGTCCACACCCTCGCGAATCGCCGCCTGCATTTTTTGAATCAAAAGTTGGTGATGTTCTTTCGCGACTTGCATGCGAACTTTCAACACGATCATCATTTGCGGGTCCCAGCCGGGATAGTCCGCACACGTATCTGCCGCTGTCTGCACGATGTCTTGTGAGATGCGAAGCAGATCAAAAAAGCCGGGATGTTGTCGAAGGGCAAGAAGACGATTGGCTCGCTCTATTTCTGGTGTGGTGACCTGAACAAATGGCGTAGTCGCCGCCGTGACAGGCGGTAGTGGATTGCTGCTCATGTTATGCTCCAGTTATCACGGCCAAGATAATTATCATGGCCAAGATATTTTTACGATCCGAACGCTGCCTGATCCATGTGGGCGAAGGCACCCTTCGCGGCACGATCCAATCCCTGAGCTTCAGGAGTCGCGGCCTGCTGTTTTTCGAGGAGTGCCAAATCATTTTGATGATCGGCTTCAGCACCTTGCTGTTTTAGGGTGTGCTTTCCAGTCTCAATCAACATGCGATTTTCAGCCTGGTTGTTGTCCACGTCTTTCTTCACTTCCCCCTGTGCTTTCACGATACCAAGCTTGCCCTGCATCGCAGCGGCCTGCGTGTTTGCGGCCATGCGTGCCTTATCCTCGTCGTTCATCGGCACAATAACTTTTTCCTTGTACGGAACGCCGAACGAATCATATAGCGCTTCGAACATCGCGTTGTAGTCCAGCTTCATTGCTTGGACCGCCAAGTTTTCAACGGTTCCGGGCGACTGCAAGAAGGTCTGCAGAATGCCCATGTATTTATTCAGAGCTTCTCGTGCCGCCAGTTTGGTTCCGGCAGAGATTTCCACTTTGTAGGTGCCGTTGATAACATCGAGAGGCGTGGCTTTGAAAGCGTTGCCTAACGCATCCGACAACATCGCCCGGATTTGCGACGGCTTCAGTTTCTGATTCTCTTCAATGCAGAATTCCAAAAAGGGAATGAACACCTGTTCGGAGATCACGTCCACCAAATCTTGCAACTTGACAGATTCGCCGCCCGACAAAGCCTCGACGCCCGCAGGCGTACGCATATCGCCCGCCGCACCAGGATTGGAGCCCAAAGTACCCGGCCCCGCACCGCTGATCGACGCGGCCCACGACTTCATTTGAGCGATCACCGCGAGCGGTTCTTTCGCATCAATGGAATTGCGGGTGAGGGGCTTAAATTCGCCGCCCTGCACCTCAGTTTTGAAAACTTTCCCTGGAAAAATCCACTGAGCCTGAGCACTGTTGTTCGTGCCCGCAGGAGCGGTGTACGTTCCCATCAAATTCAAATTCATGTCGTCCAAAAAGGCGTTGATAACGCCCTGGCACACACGCTGGAAGTCGGTAAGCCAATATGCGATGCCATAACCGTGAGCAGAATCGGGTGCGTTGCGGAAACAGAAGCCCAAAAACGGTGGACGACCAAATTTATGCGTTTCGTTCAGTAGAACGTACTCTTTTCCGAGAATCACGCAATGCCGCGTTGCAGTCCAGTAGTCGAATATTTCAAATTTGCGGGCAAGAGGGTCATGTGACGTGCGTTCCGTATAATTTTCGGGATACGCCTTCTGTGGTGTCGTCGTTTGTTGAAAAATCGGGTTCCCAGTATTCGAGCCAAGCGTTTCCAGAGGATTTGTGGCGGCCTGACTCTGCATTTGAGGCGTTGTCAATGCTACGATCTGCTCGCGGGTCGGGATTTTCCAGCCCGCAGTATTGCGAAGGGCGTCCAGGTCATATCCGTTGCAATAAATCAGGCGTCCGAACCATTCCGCGACACGCGGATCACCTCGGCGAAGATCGGGAGCGTACCGAGCACGCCGAACTGGCACATGCTCTATCTTTGGCATGTTCAATTCCACGGTGCCGATCACTTTTGGCTCAATATCATCTTCATCCACTTCATGCGGAACTGTAATTGGGGTTCCGTTGACCACGAGAGTCTCATCATGGTGACGAGGAACTTTTTTGATGATCTGTTTCGTGATTTTTGTCCAGCCGTAGTGAGCTATGCCGAAGCCATAGAACAAACCGTCGTAGGTAATTTCTCGAAATTCAGTTTTCGCAGAGACGCCTTTGTATCCGCATGTCTTGAGTTGAGCGTTTAGGATCGCTTGCTGTGCTTCTGCACACTCTAGCGGAGTGCTAGAGGTTGCGTCCACTTTGAACACTTGATAGCCGCCAAACAGCGTTTGATTTACCACGCTGTGAATGCTATAAAACTGCTCCGCGACCAGCGGAATGCCCAGGTGTGAACGAAACTGCTCGCTACCCTTCCACTTAATGGGCTCGACCCATGCCCGCAGCATCAATTCGGCCACGTTCCAGCGTCCAATTAACCCTCGGGTAGCGATAAAACTCTCGGATTCCTCGCGATTTAGGTTGGCTTCCTTCAACATCGACAGGTCATCACGGGCCTGGTCCTCAAAAGCAACCTCTTTCACCTGAATAGGCAGAGCCGTTTGACCGTAAGGCACCGCTCCGGGCAGGTCTTGGATACGGATTTGCCCTCGGTCTTCAAAATGGCTGGTCGCCATTACGTTATTTTTGTTGATTTCAGCCATAAAGGGTCTCATTTAAGACAGAAAAAGTCTTGTTTTCAACAACACAACCCCGATCCACACCCGCCGTCGTAATAAGAATCGTCTCCAGGCGGCTGTTGCCCCAATTTTCGGAGCCAATTCAAAGTCGAGTCGGTTTGGGGAGGCGTTTCCAACTCGTATCCGGTCGGAGCCGCTGCCACCATGCCGCAGCAATCGGCAAAATCGTCGTGTCTTCCCAGCTTCGGCCACTTAGTTAGCTGCTTCACCAGCCGATCATACCCAGGGATTCCCGCGTAGAGCCAGAGACGGCCAGCTTCGAGCGGCCCTTTGACCGCCCCGATTCGAATCAGCTTGGCGTTTGGGGACTGTGAGCCTTTTAGCCACTGAAGCGGGACATGGGGAACACCTTTCTCTTTGGCATAGGCCGTAATCACGTTGTTGTAGGCTTCCCAACCATTGAACTTTTCATAAAACATATCGCTAGGACGATGCCGTAACAAAATATTAATGGTATTTTCAGCGACCGTGGCCGAGTCCCAATTCCCAAACAGACAGTCCACGATGTAAATCCGGCCTTGCGATTTCCGACAAACATAAACCACAGAATAATCGCGGCCCTCTTGCCCCACGTACGCCAAATCTCCCACGACAAAGGTGTACCCTTGGCTGTAGGTCGGCAATTGATTGATGTGGTGCAAGGTCTGTCGCCCGATCAACGTCTCGGTGAACGTCTGAGCACCTGTTGCAATCGGTTTGTTCTCGTACTGGTTGGCGAAGAACTCAGGCCCCAAGCGGACCCGCTCGCCTTCCAGAAACTCTAACGTATGCCCTATGACGCGGCCATCAACCGTGCGGGTATGAGGGAACAGAACGCCCTTCGAACCATTCGCATGAAACCCTGGGCATCGACATCCTTGGACTGAGCACGGCGGCTGCAGAATATTTTTTGTGTAGTCGTGGTAAACGTCCGTGTGCTCGCAGTTCGAACACCCCATGCTCCAGCAGTCGCGAATCGAAAAACGCCAAATGGTTTTCCCTAATAAGCGTTCCTCTTCACGGGCCATTTCTTGAATCCGCTCATACGTGTCCCCAAACGAGTACCGCGTTCCGGTCATCAGGATGAATCCGGCTGGATCAAGCACGGGACAGATATCCAAATAATCTTGGTAAGATTTTTCCAGCAGTTTGACGTTGCGATAGTTCTGATCGTTCACGAGGTCGTCAATAATGATGACATCGTAGTGCGATCCGGCCTTGACCGACTTCGCCGATGAAATAGCAAACGTGGGTTCGGCAAACGCATCGTTGGTCCTGCACGGGACGGTAAATTCATGGGCATTTCCCAACTTGCAGAGATCGCTGGACCAAGCTCTGGCATCGTTCTCGTCCTTGATATTTTTATTGCGTATGTCACGCAAACAGAACTCAGGAAACAAAAACATGAAACGCTTGGTAGGCCGTTCAAAGACACGCTTCACGCGAGCCAATTGGCGGGCCGCCAGTTTATCGCCACCCGTCAAAAAACAAATACGAATGTTCGGATAGTTCAAAATTAGCTGAACTGCAGCCACGATAATCGCAGACGTTTTGAATAATCCGCGAGGCCACAGCACCATCCGTTTTTTGATCTCCGTATCGAGATCGGACAGAACAAGATTCTCCCCTGGCCGCATCTGCAGAAGTTGAGCGAACAGTTGGGCGTGTGGGTCGGGCTGAAAATCCATGCCCATCAGCGGCACATATTCAACCGGAAGATTGGGATCGCCCGTTTTTGTAGCGGGCACAAAACCGCTGAGATAGAGGTGGTATTTCAGAGCCTTAAATCTCTCTTCGTACCACAGGTCTTTTTCGGCGTCAGTGGCGTGTTCATACCACTTCTTGAATTGGCGAGGGAAATTCGTCAGGTCAACAGAGTCGCGATATTTTTGTAAAAGGGTTGGATCAACATCAAACATGGGTCTGCTCCCCCACACTTACGATTGAAAAGTCTTAATTGGGGGTTCCTGAGCCAAGCGTAGCGGTGCGAATGTTGGTGCGGTTGAATATGGATGTGCCGATCACGGTGGTGTAGGCGACGAGGGCCGGGGTCTGGCCTGGGGAGTTTGGTCCTTGAGTCGCACTGTGCACGGCCAATGGATATGTATCGGTGGGCACATCGGGCTCCGGGCTCGTGGTGCCGAGCAGTGGCCAGTAGGCAACAAGATTGCTGGGGAGCACACCAGGTGATCCGGCATATTTCATCGCAGCTTTAATTTGCGTAGCTGTGAGGGCCGTGTTCCAAATCGCGACGGAATCAATGTATCCATCAAATGCTCCGGTCGTGCCGGATATCGCGTCATTTCCAATAAAGATCGGGCCGCTATTCGACGCAGTTCCCGTATGCGAATTTTGAACCGAGTAAGAAACCTCCACCCCATTTAAAAAGAGTTGGGGTTTTCCCGTCGCCTCATTAAAAACGAACGTAACATACTGCCACTGATTGAGAACCAAGGTGCCTGCCGCAGACGTAGCAGCGGCCATCTGAATTTTCGCAACATTAATTTGGCCGTAAAGCTGACCGTTATTGTCGGCGATATCTTTAGCAATAAATAGGGCAAGATCAGACAAGCCACTGAGCCCGAATACCGTCCCACCGCTCACACCGCCCCAGCCTATCGGGTAAATCCACCCTGAAACGGTGTAGCTGGTGGTGGCCACTACGGTGAGGTTGGTACTCGATTCGAGATAGCTGCCGCTCAGTCCTGTAAATGATCGACTCATAGCGATGGTCTCAGCGTCCTCACGAGCGGTAAAATTTCGGTATAGTACGCAAGCCGCGTGGTGCCTTCCTCGGGTATCTGGCGAATCAGGTAATGAAAAAATCTCAGCGGATCGGTCGCGGCATATGAGACGCGAGCTTCGACGGATTCTTTTTTGGAAACAAATTTTAAGGCAATCGGAATGATCTCGCCAAGGACTACGAGCACGCGATCCTTAGGTGCCCATCCCGGTGTGCCCATATTTTGAGCCGCCCACCAGAAGAGATAGAGCACCGCCTGCGGATCAGCCGTACGCCAAATATCGTCCGAAGTTTTTCCCGCAGCCCAAGCAACGCCCTCGGGACAGGCGGCATGACTGAGAATGTCTGCGGTAACCTGGGCTGCCGTCATCATTGACTTCTACCCTTCATTTATGGAAACTAAAGTCTTATTTTTCTCTCGAACCTTAACATGGTGCGGAACAGAAAGTCACCTTTCCTAGGTCAATAAATAAGTGAAATTTGAACGGTGTCGGTATCTGAGGTGCCGTCCACGAAAATGCGGTCAGCACGAATGTTGTCGGACGTGATGATGGTTGCGATCTGTCCGCTCAGAGATAGTGCCGCTGAATAACGGCTGCTGGAGACGTTCAAATCGCCGACATAGACCAGATCGGTTCCGTTACTCTGGCCCGCTTCGAGACGGACAGCACGATATTGTTGGACAGGAGCCGCCGCAGTATTTCCGGTGTCGTTTGTACTCCCGACGTTCGCATGCGTAAACGCGAACCGAAATGATCCGTTCGTTGGGTTATTGTCCAGAACGGTGACAGTCTTTCCGTTGAAATATGTCGCGGTAGAGAAGCCCCACAGCGTAACTTGCTGACCGCCGCCAACTGCCCCGGTGCCACCCGCGATATCGAATTTTGCATTCGTGGTTCCATTAGAGGTGGGGTAGCCGTTCGGCCCGTTATATCCGTTTGCGGGAAGATTTCCTGCTCCCAAGACAATGGTCGCGATGTTATTTGTGATGGAGAAAGATTCGGCAGCAATGATCGCTCCCGTATAGACGGGTGTCGGCGTTCCCGGCGTGATCGTCACCGCTCCGATAGTTCGAATGGTACCCACGATAAGACTCCTCTCAAAAACTCAATTACGGTTTTACAGTGCCCATCGAGTCTCGCATAATGGGACCCTCAGGCCGTGCACCAGGCATCACACCTTTGTGCCCGGAGCCCTTGATGTCTTTCGGCGAGCCCGCCGCCATTTTGTTTGTGCCGGAAGCTTTTTTCAGATTTCCAGCGTCGATATGCACCGCCCCTTCAGGCCGGGGCATGTTCGAGATCGAGGCAGTCTTCTTGGTGCCGGGGCCAGCCGCGACCAGGTTTTTCATACCCGCCATCATCGCGACATTATGATTGCCATGCCGACCGGGAGTCATCATCCCACCGACATTGCCTTTCTTGCCCGAGGCTACAGGTTTGGGCGAGCCTTTTGCTTTCATCATGACATTTTTCCTTTACTTGGTTTTGCCAACGATTTCATTCCAGCCGCCATCATAGCGTGCCGTCGAGCCTTCTGTGCTTCGGGAGCGGTCAGAACATGCTCTCCCGCTTTCAGTTGGTACACGCCATCGGCCATTACTGGGCCGCCGCTGTGCATCTTTGGTGCATTTTTCACAGCACCGATATTTTTCGCTTTTTCAGATAGCTCTTTTGCGATCCCTTTTTCGGGTTCACCAATTGAAATTGATGACTTTGAGGGTATCGCGGGCTTCGCGGGAGCGGCTGCTGGTGCAGGCTTCGGACTAGGAAACGCCGCGTTAGCGTGAGCAAGAGCCCCCTTCGCGTCTGCCAGCATTTTGCTTACAGGGTCGTTTTGAGGCATCGTCTTATCCTTTGGCTTTTGAGCCGGGTTGCGACAGTTTTCCGATGTTGGGGAATTTCTTATGAACGGCTGCCCGCACTTTCGCTTTTTCAGCAGAGCTTCCAAATTGGCTGACGCGAGATAAAGCATTTCGAGCATGTGCCTTATCGTTAATCGGGTACCCGCCCTTCCCTCCCTCACGTTTCGCGGGCAGAGCAAATTGCTTTTTGGGCATCGCGGCCCGCGTTTTGTAGGTTAACTTCGCCATACCTGTTCCTTCTACTGAAGAGATGGAAAGTCTTATTTCTAGATGACCTCGGTCACTGCAACCAAATAATATGTCATTTGGGCCGCCGTGTTTGATGCATAGCTGGCCGCAGTGATTGTAACGGCAGTTGATGCGTTGGTGTAGATTTGGGCCGTGGCCGTTGCGTGATAGGTTGTTGTGTTCCCTGTCGAAGTGGCGATCATCGTCAACGTGCGGGCGATGCCACCTTGGTCAGTCCATCCGAGAGTGATCGACGGCATTGTCGATGTCGCGGCACCCGTCGTAGCAGCAACCGTTGTGGCCACCGTGACCGTAACCCGCAACGTCGTTGCGACCGTGGGCGTGAAGATCGTTGCAGCCGTACCTGCGTTATAGTTGGCCGTCAGTCCGGTCGCGTTGATCTGGTTCGGGATGTTGGGAACACCACCTTGCCCTGATGGCAAATTGGCACTGATGTTCGGAGGATTACTCGAATCGTTCTGCCACGACACGTTCACGCCGTTTGTCGGGGCGGCAGGTGTGGTGTTATTAAAATTTATTGTCTGTGCCATGTGTTACTCCTTATCCTAGCTGATACTCCCACCAGTGAGATACCGTCAGTGTTCCTGATGTGCCTGAGGTGAACATATAAATCATACCGGGCATGACTGGACATTTCACAGTGCAAGGTGCACTTCCTGTAACAGGTGTTTGGGAATCGCTTGTTGTATACGGCGGCAAACCTGCATCAGTGTAAATCGATTGTTGGGAATCGGCTGCCGAATTGGCACAAATAATTTGCACCCATCGAACACGAAAGGGATCGTTGATCCACATTTGAGGCACATTGCATGTCACGTTCGATGCCCCGCTGTTTAAACTAGCTGAATAGGCGTTCCCGGTTCTGGACTGGCCTTGTCCCGTTGTTAAAACTAAATCCGCTGATTTGGTGCATGGGATGCTCCAGGTATATTCATACCAATGAGCAATTGAGCCGCTGGCTGCAGTCACTTTATAATAGTGATACGGCGGCACAAGAAAAAACAAAGTGATCGGGCCGCTACTGCTAGATGTGTTCTCCTGCTCATCCACGGTGTTTAGAGGGCCGGGTGTGATATCGGAAACCGCCGTGACGGTGCTAGTGCTACTTACTGACGAACATTGAACGCTAACAAATAAAGTGCTGGACGAGTTGTTCTGATAAACTGTGCCACTCGATCTGCTTCCCGATAGATCGCTACTTGCAGACCAGGCCCCATTTTGACAAATCCATTCTCTCCAGACTGAAAGGTTTGGAGTTGTAGCCGAACCGTGCGTGATCTCGTAGTAGTATCCTGCCGGAACAAAAAATAACACCGGATATCCGGCGTCAACATGGTTTCCACAGACCGCGTTATAAACAGGGGTAGCGGGCACGGAAGACGTACCGATGTTTGCTGTCACGGTTATGTTGGCGTCTCCGCTTCCTGAAAAATACTGGTACGCAAAAACCAGAAGAGGGTACCCGGTTCCGTTATAATAAACTTTGTTCACAGTTCGTTGTGCATTGACCAAGCTGATGGGAACTTCAATCATGCAAGGTCTGTTGTTGGCCACAGGAAACGAATTGACTTCTACTTCACCTACTGGTCCTATGCCATTCACAAGGAACGAAGCACTAAACGGAGTGGTAACTATTCCTCCACCCACGTTCATGGAATCGGCTGCACTACCCGGATTGTTTATGCTACTCATGGAATTAGCTCTGTGTCGTCCAAGTTGTCACCGTGATGGCCACGGCGTTTGAATTGTTCACTTCGAGGGCCGCACCGGCCCCAGTAGTGCACCAAGGTTCTCCACTGATGTCTAAAACACACGAGCCACCAGCCTGCAAATAATACGGTCCTAAAAAGACGTTGGTTCCATCGCCAATTTCAATATTCGTGGCCGCTACAGCGGATATCACCAAACGCCACAATCGCACAGTCGTAGAACCTGACCCACTCACAAGAGATGTCCAGCCTGAAGAGGATGTGGTGGTATTGGTGCGAGTCGTGGCCCCTGTTGTAGGTAGACCTGGCACCGTGGCCGCATTCAAGCTCGTCGCGGTCGCCTGCGTAACAGCGATGGTTTGCGAGGCCGCAATCGTCGCGGTAACGGGAAAGGTTGACGCGGCGTTACTGCGAACGTAAACCGATCCGTCAGCAAACGCACCAGCCGCCGCAGCCCCTGCAGCAATAGCTCCGCTCGCAATGGCTCCACTCGCGATAGAGCCCGAAGCAAAGGCACCGCTAGCCACTTGGCCAGAGGCTATCGAAACAGGTTGCGTAACCGGATAAAAGGTTCCGCTAACTGGAACGGCCACGCCGCCGCTAATGCCTTGCACTGTGAGAACAGCGGTTCCTGGAGTGCCTGCGGTCCCACCCCCGGCAACAATCCACGGAGAGGTGGACTGAGTAACCGCAAACGGGCCAGACCCTATGCTAATCGTGCCCTGCACATATCCTGGGTGGCCAGATGTGAACAACACGTTGGTGCCGTCTGAGATTTCGACTTGCCCGATAAGCGCAGACCCAGCGGCCAAGGATGGAAGAGACGCCAAGGACACGGGTTGAGTGGTTTGCCAAAATGTGCCCGTAACGGCCACGGAAGAGGCAATTGAAACGGGCTGCGTGACAGCAGACCCATCGATTTTAAGGGCTCCTGCACTGGTGACTTCGGCTAGGTAAGTGGCATTGGTGGGATCGGCCAGCACCATCGTCTCGCGGACGACTAGGTTGCCGCCGATTGTTAAACTCACGGCGTCCAGAAATTGCCCGGACCCCGGAGTAATAGCTATGGTCGCTTGGGTGGGCATAACGCCTCTACTTAAGGAAAACTAGTCTTGTTTCTAGCTCCTATGGAACAAAGGTTAATAGCCCATTCATAACTGCTAAGGCGTTCTGCATTCGGGTTTGCATGGTCTGCAGAATCCACAAATTTTGTGGGGCCACAGGAAGAGATTGCACCAGATTGTTCAACGTAGCGATTAGGGGAACAGTATTAGCGATGGTGAGGTTCAAGTAGGTTGGACTATCGGAAGCCTGCTGGCTGATGAGCAAGTAGTATTGTGCCTGAATTGCGTCGAGAATCGACAACATGCTGGAAGATGAGAACAACAACTGATATTGAATAGCCTGACTAGTGGTAAAGAACGCCGCTTTTTTCGCGATTCCAATGCAGGCAAACGTAGTAGTCGCAGCGACAAATTGATTTTGATAAACCCAAATTCCCAAAGTGTAGGTGATCGTAGCGGCCAAACCAAAAGTGTCCGCTACTTGAACCGTAAAAGTGTAATTGCCGGCGACCGTGGGGGTGCCCGACAAAATACCAGAGGTGGCAGACAATGAAATTCCTGGCGGAAGAGTGCCTGAAGTCACGGTCCAGATGTACGGGTCCACACCGCCGAGAACCATTAATGTGACGCTGTAGGGAACATTTTGAATCCCGCGTGGGAGAACGGGCGGGATAATGAAGATGCCACGAGTCGCCAGCAGTGCGGCTAACATAAAATGCCCTCCGCACCGTTTACTTTTTTGCGTTCTTCCCTGGGCGAGACAGTCCAGCCTTGCTCAAGGCAATCGCAATCATTTGCTTACGCTGGCCTTTTGCGGATTTGCTGGTGTCCACGGTACTTGGTTTGTCGTGGAACACTTCGTGAAAAGCTGCGGCCTTGCTGAGTTTAGCGGCCATGTTCGTCATCCTCATCGTGATCGTTGTCTTCCGGCTTCGGCTGCATCACGTATGAGCAGCATCCGTGCTCTAAGCAAATCTTCACGACTGGACGATTGTTTATGAGCACCAGGCGGTCTTGCATTTGTGGATCGCCGATCACCATTGGGTGAATGCAGAAGGGTTCGTCAGGAGCCGTTTTGTGGATGCAGTCTTCGCAGTGATACGGGCCGTGTTCCTCATAGCCCGAGACTGCAGTACCCGCCTCGTCATAGATAGACCCCAGGCGGGGCTGCCCTAATGCACCGATCCCGGAAAGCATTGACTGGTCCATACTAATATGACGGAAAGTCTTAAACTCACGCCTTAAATCCGAACGGGGATTCAACCTGGACTTCAGGCTCAGGCGGTTTGCGTTCGTACTTTTTCCGCTTCTCTTTTCGAGCTTGCTTAGAAGCCTCCTGCACATCCTTCGGCACGGTGCCGAGCGGAATGTACCGCGTACCTGGCAGGCGTGCACGGAACCCGAGAATGTCGGCTTTCAGTTCCAGAGCCCGAAGTTGTGCGGTGGTCAGCTTCTTATTGCGAATGGCCCGATCCAAGAGCGTAATAAACTCTTCGATAGGCTCTGTGTTGAAATGCCTGTTCAACGCCGCCACAATACGGATGTTGGTCATCAGGCTGTACGACATGACGCGAGCGATTTCCGGCGTTTTGCACTGATAGGCCGTGCGTGTCGCCTCAATGGGATCGTACTGGCCGTTCAGAATGCCGCCTTGGCAATACGTCGCCACGAACAGCCGCTGCTTCTGTGTCAGCTTTTGATATTCGGGAGTTTCCTGCAACTCCTCGAAAGTTAATTTTTTTCTTGTGTCGGCACTCATGTTATTGGCTCTGTCGAACGTATCCCTCAATCTGCCCTTCACGCAGCAACCGGAACTGCACCCCCTCAATGACAGTTGTCTTGCCCGCATAGGGGCCGTAGCAGACGATATCTTGAGGTTTGGTAGCAGGACAATACTCTCCCGTGGGAGAATAAATCGCTAAACAGCGTGGGCCTACTGACACGACAACGCCAAACGCCATTTCCTGTTGCCGCTCGTTGTCTGGCATCTCGATACCGTCAATGGTAGATGTCCGAGGTTTGTCGAGCACCAGAACCAAGTCGCCAGCAGGTTCCAAATAAGTTTTAGCCATTAATTTTCTCCTGAGATTTTTCAACCACGACTGCCCCCATCGTAATGATAGAACACGCAACTGCCGCCGCGTTCCGTAAAGCTTCGGTCACCACGCGGACAGGATCAACGATCCCCGTTTCGATCAGGGGCTCGAACCGATTGGTGAAGGCGTTGTAACCTGTCGTTGAGTCGCTGGCAACCTTTCTTAGCTGCTGCACGATTGAGTTTGAGTCGATCCCTGCGTTTTCGGCGATCTGTCGTACAACTGCGGTGCATGCGGTGTGAACAATTTGAAATCCTCGGTAGACGGATACCTCAGAAAAAGACGCCCCATCGCTATCGATAATGTTCGAGGCTCTCAACAGTGCCGTGCCGCCCCCGATCAC
>JGI24890J29729_1000179_pt1 | contig 48885 bp, 72 predicted proteins | sample FreactcultureFD7_FD_29729 | JGI IMG/M metagenome (IMG submission 29729)
CGTGATAAGTGGTTGAATGCTGAAGAAGCCAAGGCTTACGGAATCATTGACGATATCATAACCAACAAAAAAGCCAAAGGCAAGAAATAATGTCTGATATAAATGGCTTGTACAAAAAAATAAAATACTCAGCAAAAGATTTTATTGAAAAAATTGGCCAAGAAACTGAAGAAACCAAAGAAGCTTACAAACTCTTAGTTAATTCAATACAAAATGGGACTGAGCTGACACCACAACAAAAAGAACAGATAGGTGAACAATTTAAAGATGTTCTTAAAACATTAGGTATTGTTGGTGTCACGCTCCTTCCAGGTGGGTCAATATTTATTATATTAACCAAGGTGTTGAAGCTCAACAAATATGTGTTGCCATCTTCTTTTCAAGAAAAAAAAAAATAAATTCTTAAAAGTACTTGCATTTTATTAAAAAATGTAGTACCTTTGTATAAGTTAATAAAAAATGAGATTTTTTAAGAAATCCACATATTTATAGCTTACAGACGTTCTTAAATTTATGGGGTTTACAAGGTATTGACTGGGTATAGTCGTAATTGGTAAGCATGTAGTGCTAGATTGGAAGCACTTAAATCTGACTATTAAAATTTGAATTGACAATACATTCGTTGTATCGGAAAATTTCCTTGACGAAGCTACATGTAGCTTTGCTGGAGAGCTTGCAGTAGCCTAATACTGATGATGGTGATAACTCACCTAATGGTGGTAAAATCCACTACATGATGGTAGTCCATTCGGTTTGATTCTTGTTCGTTAACGAGGATATATTCTGGCACACGAAGAAAAATAGTAGCTAAACATGTAGAAAACTTTTGAAGAATATTCAACACAGGGGTTCAATTCCCCTAAACTCCACCGTAAACTTTTTTGCACCTTGTTGTATATTTATAATAGATTATAAATTATGGCAAGAGCAGAAAAAAGAAAATATCATTACATTTATAAGATAACATGTAAGATAACAAATAGATTTTATATTGGGATGCATAGTACAGATAACCTTAATGATGGTTATTTTGGTAGTGGAAAGCGACTTTGGTATAGTGTAAATTATCATGGCAAAGAAAACCATACTAAAGAGATACTAGAGTATTTTGATACTAGAGACGAATTGAAAAAAAGAGAAAAAGAGATTGTCACTAAAGAATTAATTTCTGAGGGACTGTGTATGAATTTAGTTGTTGGTGGTGAAGGTGGTGGTTTTTTTGATGAAAAACATTTTAGTAAGTTTCAATTAGCTGGTTCAAAGGCTGGTAATAAAGCTTTTAAGGAAAAATTAGAAACAAATTTAGAATTTAGAAAAAAATTCAGTGATAAAACAACTAAAAATTTAATAAATTATTTAGCATCTGGTAACCATGATTATAATACTTTTGAAGGTAAACAACATTCTGAAGATGCTAAACAAAAAATGAGTGAAAAAGCTAAATTAAGAACTGGGGTTTCAAACTCTCAATATGGCACATGTTGGATAACCAAAGAAGGTACCAATAAAAAAATTAAAAAAGAAGACCTTAACACCTACCTAAACGAAGGGTGGTTTAATGGTAGATTCACTAACATAAAAGGTGAGTTAGTTAAAAATAGTAAATTAACTAATGATGACGTTCTTTATATTAAAGAATTAATGTATAAAAATGAGTTATCTCAAAGTAAGATAGGTAAAATGTTTAACGTTAAACAAGAAACAATTAGTAAAATAAAAAGAGGTTTAACTCATAAAGATACTTAATATTTTCACCCGATTCTTGTCCGCTTCTCACCACTAGGATAAGAAATAAACAACCCTCGGCAAGTCGCTTTGTCGGGGGTTAACTTTTATGGTAAATTTTTGTTTTTTTTTATGATATTTATTATTAAAAAAATATTATGGAACAAACAAAAAGAAATGATTCTATCAGCACTGATTTAACAAAAAAAGAAAACCAAACATTTAAAAATTGGTTTAAATTACAATTTAAAAGCGGTTATATTTTAGCTTTTGTTGTAGCATTAGTACTTATAATTGGTCTTTTAATAAAAGGTCCTGCATTATTAGCACTTTTTCCTCTAGCAATATGTGGCGTAATTTCCTATAAGGGTTTTTATCAATATTGGGATGATAAGAAAAAAGGTATCACAAGATGATTTTTAAAATTAAAAAGGGTAACCATTATAGCAATGGTTATTTATATAAATTTTTTAATTTCTTTCATAGTAGTGATAAAATGTCACATTATTGTACATTCACTGATTCAACCATATACAATGATGAGACAAAACATAAATTTGATGTAAATAAACTTTTTGGTTTTTCTATTGGTCAACATCATGTTAATTCATATAGATTTGGATGGAATGTATTAGATAATAAGATACACATATATGCTTATTCATACGTAAATACTAAAAGAATTATTGATGAAATTTGCGTGGTTGAAACAAATAAACCGTATAAATTTATTATCAAGTTAAAAGATGGAAAAGCTATTTTTACAGTATTAGATAAAGATTACGTTTTAAAACAAGTAATACAACCTGTATTAAAAAATAAATATTTGGGGTACCGTTTATGGCCTTATTTTGGAGGTAATAATACTGCACCAAAAGATATATTTATTGAAATTATTTAACTCTAATATATTTATAATAAAATAAATACTATGAGAGAATTTTTTAGTAAATGTCTATCTTCAAATGGTGATGTATCAAGTAAACGATTAGTAACTTTACTTGCATTTTTAATGATGTGTATTGGTTTTATAGCTAATTTATTTTGGGGTAAACAAATTGACAGCATGGTTTACGATTCAATGAAATGGATTGTTATTGGTGGTTTAGGTTTTACAGCCTCAGAACAATTTGCTAATAAAAAAGGTGATTCAATTAATTCAACAGTAACAGTAGACAATAAATAATGAAAGAAATTATTGACAATATAATTGATAGCTTTAAAAATAACGAAAAAGGTTATAGTTCAAGAAAATTAACAGCTTTTGCTATAACTGTTATGGTTGTTATCATTCATATTAAATGGATAACGCTTGGTAATTTTAGTCAATTAGAATTAGTGTTGACAATTGATTATTCATTTATTGCCGCATTATTTGGCATGACAACTTATCATGCAATTAAAACAAATGATTTAAAAGATAAATCAATCAATACGCCAGAAGATAAGTCAGTAACATAAAAAAGGGCTATCAAGCCCTTTTTTATGTTACTCTAAAAGACTTATTTGTTGGGTCTTGGAGTTGGTGGTGTTGTAGTTGTTGTAGTTTGGCCACCTTTTGGTTTGCCACAACCACATCCGTTTGATACAGTGTTCATAGTTTTTGGTTTTTAGGGTTTGTTATTTACACATAAATACTTGCTTTTTATAAAATTTTTTAGTACCTTTGCTTATGTTTAGTACAAAATATAAAGTCACATTATTAGATAGTAAATGGAACATTGTTAAAAAAAATGTAAAACTTTTGGTCTTACCAAGAAGAGATGAATATGTATTCTTTAATAATTTGTATTATATAGTTTTGAATGTAGTTCATACCTTGGATGGCAAACAAGGTATTTTTGTCATTATAAATGAAACCCCTCATCAATTAAAATAAAAAATAAAAAAAAAGTTTAAAAAAACTTGACAAAAGCAATTTTTTTTAGTACCTTTGTATATGTATTTAAACAACGTTCTTTAAAATATAAAATCATCCAAAAAGATGGGTTCTGCAAAAGAACTAAAAAACAATAGACAACGGTAAAAGTATGTTGGTCTTTTATCAAACGGAGCGTAAACCCCATTCATCGTTTTTACGTGGGTGGGATATACTCACGAATACTATCTGGTTCAGGAATTGAGTCGGATATAAAACAAAAACGGAGTAAGGCGTTGCCATTAGGCAAGTCTATGACCTCCGAAGCCCATCCCATCAGCTTTGCTGTGGGTGGGTAGTTCACAAAATTAAAACAACCATGGTGTAAGGCTATGTTAAAAAATACTTCATGACGGAGGTCATGTAAAAATAACTGCTAGGTAAACGGAAGGCCTATAAAATAAAAACCGAACAGCCATCTTGGGATAATATAGGGAAGTGGACTAAAAAGTCGACTAATAAAGTCGCCGTCAATTTTTAGGGACGGAAATAAGGGTTCAAGGCCCTTCTTCCCTACAACATTGCGGAGTAGAGCAGTGGCAGCTCGCAAGGCTCATAACCTTGAGGTCGGGGGTTCGATTCCTTCCTCTGCTACCAACTCTGAGCGAGGCATCGTTCGGAACAAGTCTTCGGTTAGTAACCGAAGCAAAATACAGAGGTCGTCTAAGTTAGGACGCTGCACGTTTGAGGCGGAAATGGAGGTTCAAGTCCTTTTCTCTGTACTAGATTACACGACATTGTGAGTCGGAGAAATGGTAACTCATCGGGCTCATAACCCGAAGATAGTTGGTTCGATTCCAACACTCGCAACCAAAAAGAATGGATTCAGCAAATAAAAATTTATTCATAAGAAAAAGAAAACAAGCCCATTCTGAACTTATTAAAAAAGCCTCAAAAGAGGCTTTTTTTGTTGTATAATTCAAAATCTTTTAGTACCTTTGCATTATGAATAAAAAACTTTTAATCCTTGGACACGCTAGACACGCAAAAGATACGTTTGCTGAAATTCTAAACAAAGAATTTGGGTTAAAATATCAATCATCATCACAAGCATCTGCTGATATTTTTTTATATAATGCTCTTAAAGACAAGTATGGTTACAAAACACCAAAAGAATGTTTTGAAGACCGTGTTAATCACAGGGCTGAATGGAAACAAATGATTTGTGACTATAACAAAGATGACAGAGCCAAATTAGCAAAAGAAATCCTAAAGAATTCTGATTGTTATGTTGGAATGCGTGATAGAGAAGAGATTGATGAATGTATCAGACAAGGTTTATTTGACATTATCATATGGATTGATGCTTCTGAAAGACTTCCTCTGGAACCAGCGAGTTCTTTTAATATTGACAAAACTTGTGCTGATATTATAATTGAAAATAATGGTACGATTGAAGGGTTCAAAGAAAAAGTTTTGAGATTTGGAAAAATTCTTTACAAATAATTTGTAAGTTTCAAAAAAGTTTTGTACCTTTGTATTGTAAACAAAATAAGTAAAACGCAAACGAACAACCCCATGATGCATCTGGTGAGCCGCACGTTGTATACTGGATGACCTCTGTTTTGTTTATATGGTCGAGTGACTGAGAGCTTAGGTGCGGTCTCGCAAAGACCGATACGGTTGTTCGCTACAACCCTCGACCTCAAATGACTCCTTGGTGTTAGCGGTAGCATGTCAATCTCTAAATTTGAAAGGCGTGAGTTCGAATCTCACAGGAGCCACCAAAAAACGAATACTAATGAAAACACAGATAAAAGACATTCTACGAGAAGGATTGATACGTGAGGAACGCATCAAATTCAACTTGACTATTCCAGACGATATTCAACAAATAAAAGACATCTTTAAAAAGAATGGTTTTAAATTGTATGTTGTTGGTGGGGCGATAAGAGATTTCTTATTAAATAAAACAATTAAAGATTATGATTTAGCGACAGACGCTGTGCCAGACAATGTTGAAGCTATGATGAAAGCAGCTGGCCTACGTACCATCGCAACTGGAAAAGCATTCGGTGTAATCAATGTTTTTACTAGCGAAGGTGAACATGAAATCGCAACATTACGCTCTGATGAGTATCAAGCAAATATTGATTTGGAGGGGTTCAAGGATTACTTAAAATCCTTGAATAACGGGAAATACGAAGAATTTATTAGCTTATTAACGAAATAGCGACTTTTTGTTTAATTTTGATTGTATAAATTGGGACATTATACATAGAACAAATTTCATTAATTCTTCTTGGGAATATGCTAAGGCTGATGAATATTTTGAAAAGAATTGGAGACAGTTTAGGAATCAGTTAAAATAAATAAAAATGGAAAAATGGGAACAAATAGCTAAAGAATCATTTTCAACTGAATTTGATGCGTACATCAAAAAAATCTCAGGTGGCCGTAGGCCAGATGCTGTTAGTTTTACGGATATTGAAGGTGATGTTAAAAGACGTGACCTTACCATCAATGCGTTATTCTATGATATAGATACACAAGAGATAGTTGACCTTGTTGGGGGTATGGAAGATTTAAAAAACGGTATTGTTAGAACTGTTGGTACACCAGAAGATAGATTTGGTGAAGACCGTTTACGTATTCTGAGAGCAATAAGATTTGCAGGTCGTTTCGGTAATCAACTTGACCCAGCTACAGATGCTGCATTACAGAAAGATGCTAGTCTTGATGGTGTATCTGGTGAGCGTATTCGTGATGAATTCATCAAGGGTATTAAATCAGCAAAATCACAACAAGCATTTCTACAAATGCTAGCTAAATATGGTCTCTTTTCTTATATCTTTAAAGGTTTTTCAGTTGACCTTAAAGAAATAGTTAAATTAGGGAGTAATGAATATGACTATGTTGTTTTGCTGGCTAAATTATTAAAGAATAACAATCTTGATGTGTTGAGAAAAACACTTAATGAGCTTAAATATACACTAGAAGAAGTTAAAGCAATATCATTTTTAATTGCTATGCTTAAGCTAGATATAACAACAGCTGTAACACTTAAAAAAGCTCAAGAACATGCTGGAGTTACACCAGAACAAATACAAGAATTTTGTTCAAAAGAAGGTGTTAATAATAAGTTACTAAATGCATTTTTGAAATTCAAGCTTAGTGTCAGTGGTCCAGAGGTTATGGATAAGATGGGTCTGAAACCAGGCCCAGAACTAGGAAAAGCTATTCAAAAAATTGAAACTGATAACTTCAAAAAATTATTGAGTCATTCTTGATTTTTTTTGTATTTTGCCATATATTTATAGCATATTATTAAACATATATGGCAAAATACTTAGTCACGTTCAATGACCAAATTAATGAAATTGAAATTTATGGTTTCAAAACAATGACCGAAAAAGAAGTTGAAAATTTTAAAACATTAGCTGAAAGTATTACATGGGGTTTTTCCTATAAAATAGGAAATGGTAAAAAATTACATTTTACAGATGGTAACGATTTCTTATCAAAATTTGATTTCAAAGAATTAACATTTGACGAAGACAGAAATATAAAAAAGCTATTCAATGGCGAATTTGGTACCTTCATAACTGAAGATATACTAGAGGAAATAACCAAAGAGGATGACACTGAACATGATTATATTGCTGACTTAGATGATTATGATGACGATGATGATTATATGGACCAAGATGATAGAGATGATGATTACTATTTTGATGATAATGATGATTAAAAGATGAAAATGAAAAAAATATTTACACTACTTTTTGTATTGATTACAACCACAATCTTTGCACAAACTGTAACCATAACTGGAACGGCTTTTACAATTAAACATAAAGACTTAACTTTTTATTTGGATACTGATACTAACACTTATATTTCTGTTCACCACGTTAAAAACAACCAACTTAAAACATTGACTGGTGTTAGAAAAGATAGATGGCATACTGAGGCACCTTATGGTCCTTATAAAAAAACTTATTATGTGAATACTGGTTATGATTTGGGACATTTAACCCCATCTAAAATAACTATGTATGATGATTCAACAAATTATTATACTTTCAGTATGTTCAACCAAGCTCCTCAATTAGCGGCTTTTAATGAACACCCATGGGAAAGACTTGAGATGTCAGTAATAGATACTATTCTTAAATCAAAAGCTGACGCTACAATAATAACTGGTGTTATTTATGATAATAATCACAAAACGTATCTAAATAAATCTAGAATTAAAATTCCGATTGATTATTATAAAATAGTGGTTATGTCAAATGGAACAATATTGGCTTGGATAGGTTCTAATATAAATGGATTAATAACAACTGTAGATATTAATAATATTATTGAAATAGCTAAAAAAAATGGAAATGTTTTGAATATTAGAGTTGACAAATAACTTTTAATTAAGTGAAGATATTTATAATAAAAATATTATGAAAAAGAAAGAATTCCTTACTGAAACTAAGAAAAAAAATATTCTTATAGAAAGAGAAAAAACCATAGTTAATTCTTTTAAAAAAGTTTTTAATAAGATTAAAAGACTTGATGAACCTAAATTAGTTAAAGAAAACCACGAAGGTTTGATAGACTATGATATCCCAGAATGGGCTATGTCAGCTTTAATTAATGGTGATTATTCTGGATTATATGATGAAGATGAAATAAAATTAAATCATTTTATTAAACAAGTTTCTAATAAGTATGGCAACGCTAATTTTATGTTAGATGACATAGAAGGTGAAGATAATTTAGGGTTTAAACATAGTAATGATATTGATAATTTAGGTTCCAATGTTTATAGACTTTATATCAAGCCTTCTAAAATAGCTCAAAACGATGGTGAAGATTATGAAAAAATAAGTAGAGAAGTTCAATATGGTGTTAAACCTTATAACAATACAAATGAAAACAATGATGAAATGAGTAAATTGGGTAATCAAAACTCTATTTCCTATGTGGCACCAGCAAATTTTTCGCGGGAGGACATAAAAAATATTTCCTTCGATGAAACAAAACACCAGGCGAACTACGTAGAACAATCGGATGAGGATGATGTTACGCATGAGGTTTTCTTTGGAGAGAACATCAAAAGAGCTATTAATGCCTTGATGCACAAGAAATAGGTATGTTAGACCCAAAGATATCTAGAGTATGGATTGTTTTTACTGAACTTAAAAAAATAAACCTTTTTAAAAAAAATTTAAAAAAAAAACTTGACAATATCAAAAATATTTAGTACCTTTGTAATACTTTTAATAACAACGACATATTTATTAAACAAAAAGGGGTAACCCACAAATAAAAATGATGAACACAAACACACGTATTATATCGATTAGCAATTGGAGACGAAATAGTCATTCAATTGGGTCGGCTATGTCTGTGAGTTTCTTTGATGATTTTTAAAATTAAAAAGATAAAACTAGCAAACAAAACCCGACCCTAAAAAGTCGGGTTTTTTATTTTAGTTCGTTGACATATTGGTTAAACATGGACGACAGGCTTGGTGTCGGTGGGCTCTCCAAAAGCTTCACGTAGCTTCTTCGATTGAAGCCGTCCATGCTAAATTAAATTGGAGGAACCCAGTTGACAGAGGTACATCGTCTTGAAAACGACTAGGGCAATGAAAGTTGCTGTGCGAGTTGAACTCTCGCTTTCTCCGCTTTATATTATACATGGTAACTGAGTTGGATATTTGTTTGCCAAACATGTCTGTGAAACATGGAATCTTAAAAAGGTTATGCGGGTTCAATTCCCGTCAGCTACCCAAAACTATTACCGTCATCAAATCAAAAGATTTGGACTCCCGATAAAGGATGCTTAGTAAATAAGGAATAGCTAGGGACGGCTTATGGATAAGTAATTAAGAAATAACGTGAGATGGCCTATTGGTTTGGGCACCAGTCTGATACACTGGAGATTAATTTCTATAGGTAGGTTCGATTCCTACTCTCACGACTGTTATTAACTTAGACATTAACTTGGACATTAACTTAGACATGATGTCCGAGTAACATGCTTAAATGATTAAAATAGAGATTAACTTGGACATTATAACTAAGTGAATTATCGGCATATATCCCCTCAATCTTATACATTGTAGAAAGGTTAATTGGTAACATAAGGGTTCGAACCCCTTTTTGCCGACAAACAAATTTGGAGGTTACTTTAGAGGCCGAAAAGCTCAGACTGTTAATCTGACGAGAATATATTCTCCATCGTGGGTTCAAATCCCACCCTCCAAGCAAATACATTGCGCTATCGTATAATGGCTATTACGTCCCTCTCATAAGGGGAAAAATGCAGTTCAATTCTGCATAGCGCAACAATAACATGGGGATGTAGCCGTGCAGTTTTCTAAACTGTAAACTGGTAATGGATGAAAATGTGGGTTCGACCCCCGCCTTCCCTACACTTAAATGCAGATGTATCCAAGCAGTCTTCGAAACTGTATCTGGTAATGGATGAAAATATGGGTTCGACCCCCTTCTTCTGCACCATGGTCACCTAGTGTAATGGATTAACACACAAGTCTACGAAACTTGGAATATGGGTTAGAATCCCTGTAGGGCTACACATAATGGTTCCATCGTTCAACGGAAGGACATTCGCCTTCTAAGCGAAGAATCAGGGTTCGAGTCCCTGTGGAACCACAGTATAATATACGGAGAGTAACATCAGCTGGGCTGGTTCCTGTTTGCTAAACAGAGAGTACTCGAAAGGGTATTAGGTTCGATTCCTATTCTCTCCGCCCGTTTGATAACCAATATGTTTATCATGATTATTACGATAGAGCAAAAAGTAAGTATTAAATTTGGTTTTTTAAAATTAATTTTGTACCTTTGTGTCCATGAAAGAAACTATCAAACAAATATTACGTGAGGGTTCTGAAAATAACATTTTGGGCGTGGCGGTAAGCCGTCCAACTCAAGAACTTATTGTAATGCGTGGAATTCCTGGAGCACTTTAATTTTTAGATAGGTATGAAATTAAATATAAAAAATTAATAAATGAAAAATAACATTAAAAAAGTTTTAAGAGAAGGTTTATTACCAGAATCTTTAAACATATTAAACGTAAAAGTAAGTCGCCCCTCTCAGATGTTAATCATCATGAGAGGGGTGCCGTAGCTTGGTGCTGGAAAAAGCACCAAGGCCAAATCTATTGTCGGTAAAGGCAAGATTCATTCAACCGATGACCTTATTGAAAAATATGGCGATTACCGTGAATTTTTTGCCAAGATGATTGCATCTGGTGATTTTAGTTCGTTGAGTAAAATGCACTCACAAAATTTAAAAGATGCTATCGAATCAATGAAAGCTGGTGTTTCACCAGTTATTATTGATAACACCAACATCAAACACAATGAGCCAAAGGCTTATGTAAAAGCAGCTTTAGAAATGGGTTTTGCTGATAATAACATCAAATTTGTTGATGTTGGTACCGCTGGACTTGAGGCTGCACAATTGGCTGCTAGGAATACTCATGGTGTTCCATTAGAAAAGATTGAAGCTATGATTGTAAGTCATACAGCACAAGGTCCATTGACGCTTAAAAGCATCTTGGATTCTAAAGACATGTACGGAAACACAAACGTTTTATATTCAGCTGTTGTATTGGATAAAGCATCTTACAATAAATTGCTTGAGCGATTTGGTTTGGATATTCCAGATGGTTGGAAAATCTTTGCACATCATATGACAATTAATATAGGTGAATTAAAAGATAAATCTGAATTGGGCAAAGAGGTTATACTTAGAGTAATTAAATTTGGAATGTCTGATATGACTATAGCAGTACAAGTTAAAGGGTATCCATCCAAAAAAGCTATTCCTCATGTTACCTTAGCGGTAAACCCAGAAGGTGGTAAACCAGTGATGACCAACGAAATTACCAAATGGCAAGATATTAAACCTTTTTATATCACAGGTATTGTAACCGAAATAACAAAATAATGAAAGTATCCGCACAAGTAATATTGATTAACCCACAAGGACTTATATTGGGTGTATCACGTAAAAATGACCACTCAGATTATGCGTATTTCCAAACATATCCATAGGCTTGTTTAAATTTTCCTTTTAAACAAGGAGATATATTAGCTCTAAAATACCCTAATTCTCGTTCTATTTCACGTAAAGATATAAATTCTTTAATAAATATACCATCTAAACTAAATTGTTTGATGTTACATCTATTTTGTTGATTTAGTTTATTAGCCAGTTTTTCTTCATCACTTTTATTATTCCATCTGGTAATACCTTCAACACTTAATTTGGTTATGTAGTCAATGTTTTGCACCCTAGTTAATGCTATATTTTTTAATTTTAGTATGGTTGCTTCTGAATGTTTAAAACCTATTGAACCATCACCACTCTCAGTCATGTTAACTAAATTACAACCAGCTTGTTTATATTTTTCGATATAAAATTTTTCTAAGTCACAACAGTCATTAAAACTATTTGTTTCACAAATTAATATCATAAATGGGGCGACACCACGTGTATGTAATGATTTAATCCAATTAACTCTATGTGATTTATCGTTTGCTCGTAAATGTTTTTTAAGCCTATTATCTAACGTTTGAACAGTTCTTCCAACATATCTAATTTCATTTGTTAGTGGGTCTATAAGTTTGTATATTTTGTATCTCATACTTATAAATATACAGGTTGGTGGGAAAGTACTTGGTGGGAAACTTGTTTTTGTTAAAAATGTTTCGTACCTTTGTAAAAAAAATAAGATGGTTGATTTTAAAATAGCGGCATGTGTTGTTTTGTTAAACACGGAAGGCTTAGTATTAGGGGTATCCAGAAAAGATGACCATACTTCGTTTGGTCTTGTTGGCGGCAAGATGGACCCAGAAGATAATGGGAACCCAACAAATACAGCCATTCGTGAAGCATTAGAAGAAACTGGTTTAAGAATTTCAAATTTGAGGTTGGTTTTAGCTATCCATAAAGATGGCTATATGAGTTACACTTATTTGGCCGATTATGAAGGTGAAATTAATCATAATGAACCACATGTGGTAAGATGGTTGCCGATGGAACGTCTGGTGATGGGTAGCTTTGGAAAGTATAATAAATTGGTTTCTGAATCTTTGAAAGATATGGATGTTGATTTTCAATACAAAATGTCGATTGTTGAAATAGAAAATGATTTTAAAGCGTTTTTCAATAAAACACTTTACAATGGTGTTCAAATGTTGTACGATGGTATCAAGAGGGGTAAAACTTGGTTAGGTGACGAACAATTAACTGTTTATTTTAAATATATTGATGGAACATACATTGATGGAGAATTGGAAGATGATGATGTTTTTGAAAATGGTTTATTTGAGATTGGCATACGTTATGGATTTATAACCAAAATTCCAAGTGAATATTTTTCAAAATAAACTTGCAATCAATAAAAAATAGTGGTATATTTGTAGAATGAAAAAAGATAAAATATTTGAAAGACGTTTGGAAATAAGTTCCAAATTTTTAGAAATGGGTCAAGCTTTATCCATTGAAGGTAAAAATAATAAAGATTTTAATGTTGGGCAAATTGGTGCTATAATGATACTTCTTGGAGGTATTATTCTTGAAGAACAAGATATTATTGAATTTAGTAATTTATGTTCTATGTTTTCTGCCAAAAAAATTTTGGAAGGAATGGAAGAAAGTAGTAGCGATATGACCAATTTTATAAAAAATAAATCTGAAAGCGAAAGTTATGATGATATTATTAAAAGAATAAATAAGTTTATGCGTGACAACAACAAAGATAATCCTAAAGAATAATACTTTGTGTTTATGATGTAATTGGAAAGCATAAAAGTCTTCTAAACTTTTCGTACAAGTTCGAACCTTGTTAAACACACAAAAGAAATAAATATTCTTCACTTTTATTTGGTGATACCAAATTAATTTACTGATATTTATTAATATGACAACCAAAAATATACTCAGAAAAGCTCTAAATGAAAGAATAACCGCTACAGTCTCTAAGGCTGAAGTCCAAGATGTTATATCTAAATTAGAAGCTGGTGTGTCATTCTCCAATAACGATTTTCAATTCGTTAAAAGACCAGATGGTGTCATGTTACGATATGATTTGAACCGTGGAACCTATAAATTTTACAACAATCTTATTGAATTTGCTAAAGCAATCGTAAGATTTGTAAAAAGAGGTTGGTAAAAATTTGTTTTATTCAATTTCTTTTCGTACCTTTGTGTTATGAAAAAAAAAAAATAATTAAAGAAGAAATCTTTACCAAAGATTATGATGGTGTGATAACTGGAATAAGATTTAGCGATTTACCAGGTAACCTATTACCAACAGATATTATTGATATCAATAAAGAACAAGCTTTCTATTCAGAGAATAATAGCTGGGATGCATATTCAAATTTAACAATATATCGTGAAAGAGAAGAAACTGAGGATGAATTTGATAAAAGAAAAGCTGAAACCGAAGTTTATTTAACCGAATCTAAACAAAGAAGATTAGAACAATATCAAAAACTTAAAAAAGAATTTGAATCATGAAATAGTTATGATGAAGAACGATTCAGCTAAAGTAGTAATAGAAGATGTACTGATTGGTGGTGGGAAGTACAACTACTATATTAAATACAGAGTCTTATTGAAAGACAACACCTCAAGGGAAACGGTTCCCGAATTAATCTATTAAAAAATGAAAAAAGTGATTTTATTAGCATTTGCTTGCTTAATTGTAACAGCTGCTACAAGCCAAACAGACTCGACAAAAACAGATACCACAAAACACAAGGTTGGTGGTTATGTTTCCATAGGGTTATCAATAACCAATAATTCTGATTTTCTGGCCAGTTCTTACACAGGTATAGAAGGTGGGATAACTTATCGTGACTTCGGTGCTGGTATTGTATTTGGTCGTGGCTTCCTAAAACATTTAGGAGACAAAACCGATAACATCAACAACTACTTCATTGAAGGTAAGGTATCTTATTCTCATTCAATAAAAATAATAACCTTAACACCATTTTTTGGTTATGGTGGTTACATAGGAACCAAGCATAAATTCATTGAGTATGGAATCGGAGCTTCGTATTCTATAAAAAACATTAGCCTAGGTATTGCTTTTAGTAACTGGGATGGAACAAATTATTTGACACCTAACATAACGTACAACTTTTAAATATGAAAAAACTAATCTTATTAATTTCATTATTCTTAGCTACAAGTGCATTTGCTCAAGACTCAACACAAAGGTTTAGCGTACATGCTCAACAAACATTTGTTGAACAATATCACCCTAGTTTTAAATCCAGTGTTAAGTTAGGTGATAAATCACTTTTAAACACTGAAGAATCAACATTGTCTTCAGTAACAACTTTGTTTTTTGGAGCAAGATTATGGAAGTATGGTGAGGTTTATGTAAATCCAGAAGTGGCTGGTGGTTCTGGATTTTCTGGAGCTTGTGGTGTTGCTGGTTTTCCAAATGGTACTACATTTAGAGTTGGTAGCCCAGCACCAAGTGTTTATATAGCAAGATTTTTCTTTAGACAAACAATACCATTGAGTAAAGAAAAAAAATACAGAGATGGTGATTTTAATAAGATTGGTATGATGATTCCTTCTGAAAGAATTGTAATTACTTTTGGTAAATTTAGTATAAGTGATATATTTGACCAAAATGTTACCAGTCACGACCCAACAACCAGTTTATTGAATTGGTCACTTATGGATGCTGGTGCATGGGATTATCCATCGAATACTCGTGGTTATACTTATGCGTTATCAGTAAAAGCGGTGAAGAAAAATTACACTATTCGTTTTTGTAGTGCTGTAAATGCTTTATGGGCTAATGGATTGGTAACTGAAAACTTCATAGCTACACCAAAAAACTGGGCTAATGCTCATGGTGAACTTTTGGAAGTAACCATACCGCTAAAAAAAGATGTTAGCAATACTTTGAAATTCACAGGTTTTGCTAATCATGGTAGAATGGCTTCATATGTTAGTGCAACTAAATCATTATTGAGTGACACAAGTTTAGCTAATAGAAGTGTGGTTGGCACACCTACATCACTCAGCGATACAACATCACATTTGGTTTCACCAGCTTTGGATAAATTAAGAGGCAAAGGTGGACCTTATTATGGTAAATATGGTTTTATTGTTAGTTGGGAAATGAAACTAAACAAGAAAGATGAAATGATTTTTGCTAGAGCATCATGGAACAACGGTATAAGAGAAACATGGATGTATACTGAAATAGATGAATCATTTGCATTCGGTGGTTTTATATCTGGTTCGAGGTTTAAAAGACCCGATGATTTGATAAGAATGGGGTTCGCAATAAACGGTTTATCCAAAGACCATGCTGATTACTTAAAAGCTGGTGGTTATGGTTTTATCATTGGTGATGGTTTGGGTAATTATCCAAAAGGAATACAACCAGAAATAATATTTGAATTACAATATAATTTCAAATATAAATTCCTTACCTTATCACCAGATTATCAATTTATAATAAACCCAGCTTATAACCCAGCCAGAGGCCCAGTAAATGCTTTTGGTTTAAGGGTTCATTTTGAAATGTAAAAAATAAAAACAATGAAAAAACACATATCATATCCATCTATTGAGCAATTCAGAAATGTAATTGCTAACATCAACAGACAATTTAATTTCGTTGGTTTGGATGAAAATGGTGAACCCATTTACGACCACAAAAAAGAGAAACCAACACTAACCAGTATAAAAAAATAAATTTGGTAATGTGGATTTAATTACTTACCTTTGTGACCTTAACGCTATATCAATGAAACATACCGAAATAATTCTTAGAGAAGATGGTAGCTTGTACCGTGAGGTCGACTACATTGATGATTTAGAAATAAGAATCAAGATAGTCACTGGTGAAATTGAAGAAAAACTCTACTATAAAAATGACCATAACGGTATGTCGCTCATTGATAAGTATGGGTGTACAGATACTTATCAGCCGTTTGAATGTGTTGGTGAGTTATTGATGAAATTGGTTCAGTCACAAATGCGAAATCGGTCAGCTGATTATCGAAAAGAAAATTATTAACGCTAAAACTAGTGATATGTTAGCGATACAAGAATACATACTAAAGAACGGGGTTGAAAAAGCGATACTTGATTTTAAATTAAAAGCAAAATGGTATGAAGACCGTGTGCTTCTAAACTACGACCAATTAGTATCACCAACACTAATGGCTAATTTGGAAGTACAAGAGTGTCGTGGTCTTATACTTGAAAAAGATACATGGAAGATATTATCTTGTGCTTTTTTCAAGTTTTTTAATTCAGAAGAGAGTAATGCCCATAAGATAGATTGGGATACAGCACATGTGCTTGAGAAGTTGGATGGTTCTCTCGTAAGTGTGTATTGTTATAATGACGTGTGGTATACAGCAACGACTGGTACTGCTTTTGGTGAGGGTGAAGTAAATAACAAGCTAGGTACAACCTTCAAGGATTTGTTTTGGTCAACACTTACTGAAAAATATAATTTTGATAAGTCCAAATTGAAGAACAACCTATGTTATGTTTTTGAGTTGACAACACCATACAACATCGTGGTTAAACCACATGTTGAATCATCAGCATCATTATTGACTGTACGTAACTTGGATACACTTGAAGAAGTATCATTTGAAGAATTAACATCCATTGCTGAACACCTAGGCGTTCCACGTGTTAAGTCATATAACCTAAACACTAAGAATATTGGTGAATTATTACGTACATTTGATAGCATGGCTTGGCATGATGAAGGTTATATTGTAGTTGATGCTAAGTTTAACCGTGTCAAGATAAAGAACCCAACGTATGTAGCTGTACATGGATTAAAAAATAAGACAGCCGATTACAACATAATGGAAATAATAAAAACTAATGAAATTGAAGAATTTGGTGCCGTTTTCCCAGATAGGAAAGAAGAAATTTTTTCTTTGAAAGAAAATTATGATAACCTTATATTAAAATTAGAGTCTGTTTGGAAAGAATTGAAAGTATTAAAACCGAAAAACATAACACCAGAAGAAAAGAAGCGTTATGCTAAATCTGTTTTTGAAATAACAGATAAACATGGTGTTAAATATTTTACTGGATTATATTTTGGTCTTAATGATGGAAAAATACAAACAGTTTTATCCTATATTCAAAATATGGATAATAAAATTTTGTATAAAATGTTATAGTATCTTAACAAACGATTTTATCAATGGTGTAAAACCCATTTATCGTTTTAGAGTGAATATATAGTATTGTAAGATTTAAAAACAAAACAAAATGTATGATAAACGAATTTTTTAGTGCTAACGGACTTTTCATGTCCAGAATGATATCACCTTCTAAAAGTAGGTATAAAAGTGATAATCCTCATAGTGTATGTATTTTTAATGCAAATATTATTACCTTTGATGAGGGAAAAGTGTGGTATGGTGATTTAGATTTGACTAAGGATGCCAAAGTGTTAAAGAAAATTGCTTCTGAGATTGGTAAAACACTATACATATTGAAAGAATCAGATGCTAGGTTTGAAAATGAAGATAAAAGTGGCGTTGAGTTGATTCCGCTAGCGGTGTGGGATACAACACAAGACACGCCATTCGCATAATACTACGGACTTTTTATTTAACTAACAACAAACAAACAAAAACAAGATATGCGGCTATATTTCAGCTAACTTATCGTTATCAACTGGTGAGAAGTTTGTAGATAACAGCTATTTTTCACTTGAGGGTGGAATTAGCTATGATGTAATCGGTGTTGGGTTAAATGTTGGCCGTGGAAGCTTGCATGGCCTAGGTAGTAAAGAAGATAACATCAATAACTACTACATCGAAGGTAAGGTATTCGCAACCAAGTCAATCCGCAACCTTAGTGGGGCCATATTCTTCGGATATGGTGGGTATTTGAACACCAGCCATCATTTTATCGAGTACGGCCTAGGTGTTGGGTATTCGATTAAGAAATTCACGTATGGTGTTAGCTATAGTAACTGGGATAACGGTAACTACATAACACCAAGCATTACATACAACTTTTAAAAAGCATATTTTACGATGAAGAAACATATTTCCTTCCCTAGTATTGAACAATTCAGAACAGTAATCTCTAACATCAGTCATCAATTCACGTTTGTGGGTTTGAATGATGCTGGTGAAGCGATGTATGACGCTAGCCTATCTAAACCAGTACTTACATTCACAGGTACGGTAAAACTACACGGTACGAACGCTGGTGTTTGTTACAATGAAGTTGGTGGCCAATGGGCGCAATCACGTGAGAACATAATCACACCGCAAGATGACAATGCTGGCTTCGCATTTTTCGTTGAGTCTAACAAAGACATCTTCAACGACCTTATGGCCAAGGTGATGATTAAGAATGACCTTGATATGCGAGACAATACCATTTCCATCTACGGTGAATGGTGTGGTGGCAACATTCAAAAAGGTGTTGGTATAACCAATCTACCTAAGTCATTCTTTATCTTCGGTGTCAAGATTTCACCATTCACGTTTGAGGGTGAAGAAAAACCTCGTCCAGCATACTGGGTCGACCACACCTATTTGAGTGCGCCAGAGGCCCGTATTTACAATATTTCGGACTATCAAACATACTCAATAGATATCGACTTCAATATGCCGCAATTGGTACAAAACCAACTTGGTGAATTGACACTTGCTGTTGAAGCTGAGTGTCCAGTCGCTAAAGCGTTTGGTTTCAGCGGTGTTGGTGAGGGTATTGTGTGGGCTTGTGAGTACAAGGGTGTTGTATATCGCTTTAAAGTAAAGGGAATGTTACATGCTGGTAAATCTAAGGTGAAGGTTCTTGCACCAGTTGATGTTGAAAAGCTGAACTCTATCAAGGACTTTGTGGATTACGCTGTGACTGAAAGCCGTTTTAACCAAGGACTTGAAAAGACTTTTTTGAATGGTGAACCAATTGACGTTAAGAAGATGGGTGACCTAATGAAATGGATTGTTGGTGACATCATCAAAGAGGAAAGTGACACCATGGCCGCATCAGGTCTTGAACCAAAAGACGTAGGTAAATACGTATCTAATAGGGTTCGAGAAATGTTCTTCAAATTGAGTGTTTAAGCTTGATTTTTCTAAAAATTAACATATATTGTGTGAACTTGTAAGCCCAGAGCTTAAGGCTTAATTGGAACTTGAAGAAATATCTAAGCTTCTAGGTAACGCATGATTACCAAACGAGTATTCACGGTGTAGGTGAAATGATACCTATATTTTCTGAATATTTAGCTACCGACATTAGTACTACGATACTTCGTAATTTAGGTAGACTGTAATTAAAATTTGGTGTTTTCAAATTAATTTAGTACCTTTGTCCTGATTTCAATTCCATGACAATGTTATCAAACCAACAATTAAAATTTGTTTGAAAGTTAATCATGGGCGGTATCCCGATAGATAATGGATTGAAAACACCAACTAGTTTTCATGCCGAAAAGATATTAATTAAAAATAACATTGTTTTTGGAAAGGCTTTGGAAGAATGAAAAAATAAAAAAAAGATAAGATGAATGTATTATCATTATTTGATGGAATGAGTTGTGGACAAATAGCATTAAATAAAATTGGGATTAAACCTAATAAATATTATGCGAGTGAAATTGAAAAATCATCAATAAACGTAACCATGAAAAACTATCCTGACACAATACAGTTGGGTGATGTTAAAAATATAAATAAAAATGATTTACCAGTTGATATTGATTTGTTAATTGGTGGCTCGCCTTGTCAATCTTTTTCTTTTGCTGGAAGACAAAAAGGTATGATAACCAACAACGAGGTTGAGATTTTAAACCTTGAACAGTATTTGAGATTAAAGGAAGAAGGTTTTGAATTTGATGGTCAATCATATTTATTTTGGGAATATATGAGAATTTATAATTTGGTTAGACCAAAATATTTTCTTCTCGAAAATGTGGTTATGCCTAAAAAATGGGAGATTGTATTGTCAAAGGCTATTGGTGTTGAACCTGTGAGAATTAATTCTAATCTTGTTTCTGCGCAAAATAGAGATAGATTGTATTGGTCTAATATTCCTAATATAACAATACCACAAGATAAAGGAATTATCTTGAATGACATCATATATGATGACAGTTATAAGATTTTTACGGACCAAAGAATTACTGACACAAAAAAACTGACTAAAAACTATGTAAAATGGGATTTAAGCGGTAAACAATATTGGTCTCAACAAGATAGAGCTTATTTTAAAGAAAAAAAGATTTGTACATTACCCAAAGCAAACCCTAATAATAAACTAAATATTGTCATTGATTATGACAACGACATTTATCGAAGAATACATCCAATTGAAGCAGAAAGATGTCAAACAGTTCCAGATAATTATACCTTAGCCGAAGGGGTAAGTGAAACAAAACGTTTAGAAATGCTTGGAAACGGTTGGACAGTTGATGTTATAGCACATATTTTTAAAAACTTAAGATAAACAATTTTTAAGTTCATAAAAATAAAACTATAGGTGAAATTAACGTGGAAAAGTAACAAGTATTAGTTTGGTTAAACAAATTAGCATGACACAATTAAGATTTATTGAATCAACAGATATTGGCTATGCTGGTAGGACGTTTGAAAATGCATCGGCTGATGCGACAATAGCCATAGCGATTGATTTTAGTACTGCTGGTGAGAAGTTAACGAAGAAGTCAGTGTTGGCCCAAGGCAAAGCATATATTCCAATTGATGGTCACGATTTGACATTAACACCAGAAAGGATAGCTAAGCTAGTTGAACGATTAAACAGAGCCAAGGCCAAAACCATCAATATTGCTGGAAATGGCTTATACACATTGAATAAAAAGTACACACAGAGTCAAGTGGATGCCTTCACATATTCCTTGTTAAAAGGTGTGATAGAATCACCTGACTTAGCGGTACAACCTAGCCTAATCAGAAGTGGTGGGCAAACAGGTATTGATGAGGCGGGAATAAAGGCAGCGATAAGATTAAACATACCAGCACTGGTATTGGCACCTAAGAAATGGTTATTTAGAACCGCTAATGGTGTGGATATAGCAAACGAGGGTATGTTCAAGATAAGATTCATTGAAGAATAAAAACTAGAGTTAATGTTAGCCACTAAATCAAGTAATACAGTAAATAATACAGACCGTTTTATTAGAGCTGGAATCCTACGATTTTTTGAATTGACAAATAAACGAATTTTTTGGTTTTATCATGGTGAGGTTAAAATTAGAATTAAAAAATCTGATATAATTAATAATTTAGATATCACCCCAGAATCTATTTCAATTAACTTTGGACAAGGTGATATAAACCAATATCTGAATTACCAACAACACCTTATTAAGATATTAAAAGTTTGGTGTTACATTTGCAAAATAAATTACTATCGAGACATTTTTATTTTCTTGAATGAAAAACATAAAAATTAGGATTAACCATGGGTGGATTAGCCTTAAAATCAGTATACACACGTAGATACGAAAGAGCTGAATTTGACGTAATTAGCGTTGAGTTGATGGATATCTTGAAGCTGGCATTTAAGCGTGTTACAATGCCTCTATTCTATAAGAATAAGAAGTCATTTGGTGATGCCGATATCCTAGTATCAATGGAAGGCTTCACTGGTGATGTGCGTGAGTATATCACAACTACATTTGGACCAAATGAAATCTTTCATAACGGTAACTGCTGGTCATTTGACTATAAGGAACTCCAAGTTGATATCATCACGGTATCAGCGGAAGATTTCGACACCAATGAGATGTACCTATCATACAATGACCTAGGAAACTTCATTGGCCGCATCGCACAAGGCTTCGGTCTTAAGTATGGCCAAGAAGGTCTGTGGTATGAGCATTACTTTAAGGGTATGAACATTGCCAAAATACCGATTTCAAAAAACTATCGTGACATCTACGCATTCCTTGGTCTATTGTATGAAAGGTGGGAAGCTGGGTTTGACGAACTTGAAGACATCTTCGAATACATCTCAACCTGTAAGTATTTCAATTGGGAAATGTTTCAGATGGATAAGCTGAACAAGATTAACAGGGACCGTAACGCTAAGCGTAAATCTTACACATCATTCCTTAAATGGATGGATGAAAATGTTGCTGATGATGACCATAAGTATCAGTTTGATAAGACACAAGCTGTGTACAATGACATGATAGCTGATGCTTTTCCATACGCTAATCTGGACCTAAAGATACGTGAGGTTGAATATGAATACTGCCGTACTCTACTGGTTAAGGCCAAGTTCAATGGTGGTGATGTTATGCGTAAGTATGGTCTTCAAGGCAAGGACTTAGGTGTCGCTATGAACGGCTTCAAGTCTATTGTTGGGTCATTGTTTCCAAATGAAACATATGATGACTACATCATAAACAACACGGTTGAAGATATCTATGCTGATTTTGACGTTTTTTTAGAAGCAGTTCCAAAAACCAACTAAAGATGAAAACACTAATACTGGGTGGTGGTACTTATCAGCCAATAGCAAATCATTTGGCCCTATGCGCACCAGCTTTTGGTACAACAGCCAAAAAGCTATCAGAAAAAATACAGGGGTCGGAGTTGGTTTTAACGAGGATGGCAGACCCAACCTCTAAGCTCATTACCAACGAAGATGTTGATAGCTTTTTGACCGAAAAGCTCAAAGATACTGAATTATCAGCAATAATATTGAGCGTTGCATTTTGTGATTTCAAGGTTGATGGTGGTGATTTCCACGGCACTAGGTATAAGACCGATAACGGTAATATAACGCTAGAGTTAACGCCTACCGAGAAAATCATAAAGAAGATAAGGATACAACGTCCAGATATCTTCTTGGTTGGTTTCAAGACTACAACCAATGAGACCGTTGACAACCAATTCTTATTGGGGCTTAAGATGATGAAGTCAACCAAGTGTAATCTAGTGTTGGCCAATGATACCGTTACACGGAAGAACATCATCATAACACCAGAAGAAACGTACTACGGTGAAACAACCAACAGGGATGACATTCAGAACGAACTGGTTGATATATTTACATCCAGACTGAACGCTACATACAACAGAAGCATTCTTGTTGCGGATAAGAACCAATCGATAACAGACTTATCACCAGCGTTTCAAACGGTAGTTAAATTCTTGATTGATAATGGCGGGTTTTTGGAAAACAACGGTAATGGCTTCACGCCAGGTCACTTCTGTCAAAGGATAAGTGAGAATGCTTTTGTTTCATCACAAAGAAAGGCCAATCACAATTTGGTATTTAGTGAAGGTATGTCGCTGGTGGAAGTCAAGGATGATATCTTTACCGTCAAGGGAACACGTAAGGCATCTGTCGGTGCTAGAAGCCAATGGTTATTATTGAATGCCAATAAAGACTTCGATTGTATAGTACATACGCATAACCCAGCTAAGACTGACCATGTGTTACCAATCACACCGCAGAAACCATTTCAATGTGGTAGCCTTGAGTGTGGGTTAAATACGCTTAATCATCTTGGTGATTTTGGTGACATAAAAGCGGTATATTTGGAAAAACACGGGGCCAATATCCTATTCAAATCAACCTGTGACCCAGAAAGCGTTATCGCTTTCATTAAAAGCAACCTTGAACTTGGCATCAAGGTAAAATAACAAGACTACCGCTGGTGGTAACATCAGCAACTAATACATTTGACTAGTGAAGAAAATTAGAATCCAAGACCAACCTAAAAACTGTATAAGAACAAACTCTGGCCTATACATCAACGTGTTTAACACAAAGCCAGAAATGATATGCATCGAAGATATTGCACATTCATTGGCAACACTTCCAAGGTTTGGTGGCCACTTGAACCGACACTACTCAGTAGCGCAACACTCAGTGTTATGTGCCAGAAGAGCAAGGTCAAAAGAGGACAAACGAGCGGCATTACTACATGATGCTAGTGAAGCGTTCATGTTAGATATGCCTACACCAATCAAAGCAAGGTTGGGCTTGTATAAGCGTTTTGAGCATAAGCTATCGGAAGCAATCCTCAAGAAGTTTGGTGTTGTATATCCATACAGCAAAAACATCAAGAAGATTGATACTAGGATGCTCCATATTGAGTGGGATAACCTAGCAATCAATGACAACAAGGGATTTGAGTGTTGGACCAAGGCTAGGGGAAAGAGAGAGTTTTTGAAGATGTATAAGGAACTGTTTACTTAAAGAATGGGTTGTTCTTTTTCATGAATGTGATTGTTGAATCCAATTCTTCACATATTTGTGTAAAACTACCAACCTGTTCACTTGTAAGGTTGAACCATTCGTTGGTAGCATCAGTTCTTTGCTTACTGAACCTAGTATGTAGCCAGCCTTCAAGGTTTTTGAAGTTTGGTGTTTCATACTCATTAAGCACAGTGATAACGTTAGAGTTACCAGTTTGTAACTCTTTGATTCGAAGTGATACATCTCTTGTTGAGTGACCAATTTTAAATGTTTCGGCTCCCTGTGAATCAACGCACAGAAGCAAATAGACCTTACCCATAGTTACAAGTCTAAGCAAAAAAATTCATTAGGTCAAGTTATTTCAAACTTTTTTTCACAAAAGACTTGACAATGTGAAAAATATTTAGTACCTTTGTATTATAATTTACGATTAGTGATGTCTTTTTATTAAAATCGACATATTTATTTGAAAACGGGGAAACCCACAAGAAAAACGACAATGAGAACAACTTCTTTACAAACACTTCTTTTATCATGCTTGCTACTAGTGGTAGACAAGATGGGTAATGTTTGTTAAGAACTTGTAAAAGATAACTTAAAGAACAGAAGCCCATCCCTTAAAAGATGGGCTTTTTGTTTTGATAAAATGCTGATGTGGTGTGAGTGGTTTAAACCAACGGTCTGCAAAACCGTTTCTCGCAAGAGAGTCGCTGGTTCGAATCCAGCCATCAGCTCCCGATTAAAAAGTGAGTGTTATGACAACAGAAATGAGAAAAAGGTTCTTTGAGGACAGGGATGACACAGGTAGATTTACCGTCAAGTCATTTGTAACAGGTGTTGAGTATTTTGTTGAGCCAATAGGTGATGGCAGAATGGCTGATTGGGGTTCATATAACCCATCAACTGGTAATATTGAGAATAAGAAAGGTGCTGGGAAGTACGCTGGTAGTGTAACTGAAAAAGAGAGCATTGTAACCGAAGCGAATGGGTTCAAGAACATCATTCATACTGAGGTTGGTGTATCACCACTGGAAACCATTGAACAGATGGATAGGGTGCATGAATTAAACGGAGTAAGACCAAAGAAATAAGGTATGTTGAACAAGATAGAAATACAGAAAGAACTATTGAAGACCAAGGTGATGGCCAGTATCAGTCATTATCAAAGTGGCAAGTTGTACTATAAGGTTGCGGTAGCTGGTGGTGTATATCAGTTTCCAATTGAACTGACAGAAGCTGGGCCAACAGTCAATACAGATGAAAGTGGTTTATCAATGTATGATGTTGAAACAGTTGTTTTATCATCAGATTTAGGTAGCACGATTTTCAACCCTGAGATAAGAGGTTCTGAGTTGTTCAGATGGATTAAGAAAGCTATCGATGCTGACGATTTTATGTTAGCTGGATAATAGATTGAAGCGTAGCTTAGCGGCAAAAGCACTGTCTTTACACGGCAGCTATCGTGGGTTCGAGTCCCACCGCTTCAACAAGATTAATATTGGACTTTAGCTCAGAGGAAGAGCGTTTCTATGACATGGAAAAGGTCGGGATTTCGAAATTCCCAAGTCCAACCAACATGATAGCAATATCATGTGTCACATAGCTCAAGGGAAAAACACTTTCGGCAAAACGAGACGTATCTGCTTAGGTAGGTGCTAGAAGGTGCAGAGCAGCCCCATTATACAGGGGGTTGGTTCTTGGTTCGAATCCAAGTGTGACAACTAATGGCCCGTATTCACAATGGATGTGTGCTTGGTTTACATCCAAGTTTAGATGGTTCGATTCCGTCACTGGCTACTGAAAAGTAACGAATGGGAAAATATAGTATTGAAGAAATGAAAAAAATAAGGGAAGAGACCTTCAAAAAGTGGAAAGATTCTGGTCTTTTGGCTGGATTAAAACCAGGATTTGAAAAGAGTAACATAGCTGAGCTATATGAGTGTTGTAAATCTCATAAGCTAAGTGAGGAAAAATAATATATAACACAAAACACTAAAAATGGAGGTAAAGATGTTTATTTGTAGTCACTGTAACAAGCCGATTCTTGGCCTTACCAAAGTTGTTAATGGTTTTAGTCTTGTACACTTTGAGTGTGAAGCACCGTTCAAAAAAGCATTGGTAGATGAACAAAAAATAACCAATTGGGATGATGCTAAATTGTCATATAACAGAAAGCCAGCGATTGGCGATTTATTGGGATGTTGTAAAGCACAAGAAGTATGATGAATGTAAAAGCGGTAGGTTTCACATAGGTGCATAACAAAGCACTGGTGAAACATGAGAAACAAAAAGCTTATCAAAAACACAGATAACAGCAGTGTGTATAAAAAAGCTGTTAGAACAAACCAAGGGTGTTCAATTTGCCCACCAAACAGAGGATGTAACAGTAAGTATCTGAACCATGTCCTACGTAACTGGAAAGCATTTAGAAAGACCCAATGGAAGAATTAGTAAGAGTGTTCATTATTTTTTGATGTTCATGATTCATGAACGCTAGAAAAAGATGAACAAAATGGGGTTGTGATGAAATTGGTAGCACATGCGAGACTTAAAATCTCGTGGGCCGTAACGCCCGTGTCGGTTCGAGTCCGACCAGCCCTACAAATTTAAGCAGTTTACCATGATGAAACTGGTAAACATGGGGGTCTAACCGTTCGTAAGAACTAGCTGCGATTTATCATCGCATTGATGGGTGAAACTGCTATCTATGAGAAAAGATTTGTGGGTTCGAGTCCCGCTGGCAAGCTGCTTAAATCTATGGCCGAATGGTGGAATGGTAGACACGCACGACTCAAAATCGTGTGCCGCAAGGCGTGAGGGTTCGAGTCCCTCTTCGGCTACACAATGGGGGTATGGTGGAATGGTAGACACGCTAGTTTTAGGAACTAGTGCCGCAAGGCGTGGGGGTTCGAGTCCCTCTACCCCTACAAAAACGTTTTATAATGAAATTGAATATCATCAAAGAAGTAGTGAAGACTTGGTACGAGGATAAACGAGGTTTCAGCTTCATCAACCCAAGAATCAAGGATGGTCTAAAGCCAGTCAACGAAACAGCTGTGGTTGTTGAAAGCGATAGGCAATACATGATGTATTTCAACCGTATTGGTTCTGGTGGTCCGATTATCAGCGGCCAAGTGCTGAGCGAAGTTGAAGCAAAGTTTGATAAAGCACTAGCAGCTGGGCTGGTAGTTAAATCAATGTTGAGCTTTCCAGAAGTAAGAGCCAAGCTGATGAAAGAAGTGGAAGAAAAACAAAAATTATGATTAATGAAATCGAATTTAAACCGATAAGTAAGTTATCTGAATGTTATAGTTTAAAAGCCATTGCTGATAGGTATGGGTTATCGATTGATAATTTTAAACTAGAAATTGAAAGGGTACGTTTACTAAAAAAGTCGATGATTGATACACGATTGAAGAAAGGGTATACCCTCGAACAAGCTGAAAATGAAACATTAAGATGTTTATATATTAGCGGATTTAGTGGTCCGACATTTAATTAAAATGGGGGTGTGGCGAAACTGGTCAGACGCAATAGACTTAGAATCTATCGTTGAAAATGAAACGTGTGGGTTCGAATCCCTCCATCCTCACTAAAAGATAGTTACAGCAAACACAACGGTTAACAATTTGTCTCATAAACAAATCTAGTGGGTTCAACATCCCACAAACTATCTTGTATTTGGCCCTCTAACCCAATCGGTAGAGGTAATGGTCTAAGAAGCCATCCAGTGTGGGTTCGAATCCCACGGGGGTCACAAATAGTTTTACATGTAAAATATCTTTTTCACATGTCTGCCATATTTATTAATATGAGAACAGATATATTAGACAGAAAAGAAGATTTATTGTTATGGATTAGAGAGAATAAAACAAAGTCTTTCATCTCACAACAACTACAATGTAAACAACAAACGCTTAATCAATATCTGAAACAAATGGGTATTGATTATAGCGGTAATATGGCTGGTATTGGGTTATTGAAGAGCAAGGTAAAAATGGTTGACATTTTATCCAATAAGGTAACTTTTACGGACGGGCCATTACTACGAAAACGGTTAATTCACGAGGGTCTTATTGAAGACAAATGTTGTGAATGTAATAACCTAGGTTATTGGAATAATAACCCACTAACATTAGAGCTGGACCATATTAATGGGGATAATAACGATAATAGGTTAGAAAACTTACGATTGCTTTGTCCAAATTGTCATAGTCAAACACCTACATTTAGAAAAAAGAAATCTAGTTTAAATAAAGAAAACTAATGCATTATATAATACAAGAAAATCTTTTCAGAGAAGAAGGTCACGAAAAGCTTATCAGGTGTCTTGAGAGGTTTGACTTGACCCATGAGTTGGTAAGGGTTTTGCCATTCATAGAAGAAGTTGAGTTTACAACTGATAGAAAGGATGTGTTTGTATTTGGTTCATTGAAATTGGCTAGGCTTGTTAAGCAATACGGTTGGAATCCTGGTGCTTTGGTTACTGAAAATCACGACTACAATGTATACTCACAATACTACAAAGAAAACCTATTGAATTACGATTCCAGAATTTTCAAGTTCGGTGATGACTTTGAGTGGTTTCATGAACAACACTTCATCCGCCCTTGTTTGGATAGCAAGGTATTCACTGGTAAGGTATTCGACAAAGAAGATTGGCCAGCGTATCGAGACAATATGCTCACCAATGGTCATACATCATCATTGACATCTGATACACTGATTCAAGTGGCTACACCTAAGCGTATGACACAAGAAGTCAGGTGTTGGGTTGTAGACGGCAAGATAGTCACCCAATCAACCTACCGTAGAGGTAGCTTTTTGGTCTATGATAACATTGTTGATGATGACGCAATTGAATACGCACAAAGAATGGTAGATATCTATCAGTTGGCCGAGACATTCGTGATTGATATTTGTCTTACCGAAGATGGTTGGCGTATAGTAGAATGTGGTAGCACATCATGTGCTGGTTTCTACGATGCCGATATGCAAAAATTGATAATCGCATTGGAAGATGCTTATCGTGATTTGGTTCCGCACCCAACAATGGATGGTGTGCGTATTGATAGACAGGATTTGAATAAACTGGTATGAACAACTCAGAATATGTTTGCGTAATGTTTCCTTACCCATCATTTAAACATGAGTCAAGTAACTAGAATAGTTAATATGAAAGATGAACCACACGATATATACATCGGCAGAGGTTCTAAGTGGGGTTGTCCGTTTACCGTTATCAAGGATAGACCAACGCTTGCCAAGGAAGTTGTTGGTTCCAAAGAGGAAGCCTTAGCCAAGTATCGTGAATACGTATTGGCTAGTCCTGATTTAATAGCCAGCCTTGACGAATTGGATGGTAAGGTACTGGTTGCTTCTGTAAGCCAGAAAAGTGTCATGGTGACGTTCTTTTGGAGCTTATTTCGCAAAAGAAGCTGGCTGAACATTTCTTTAAGAAACCTTAAGATTTTACTTGCACGGTTCAGAAACGTTTCGTATCTTTGTAGTTCAAAACAATCTATATGGAATTAAAAACAGAAAAAAGCGTTACCAATGGTATCAAAATCGTAAAAAGAGCGATTAAAAAGAACCTTTCATTATCAGAAGCATCAAGACAGTTCAGCTTTGGCCGTAACTACGTATCAGACATCAAGGCAAGAATCAAAGACAACTTCAAAAAGAAGAACCTTAGCAGAGACACCTACCGTGCTTTCAATGCTTTGCTGAAAGAGTACGAAAAAGCTAACTAATAACCTAGCTAAACAATAGAACGTAAGATACTGACTTCATAAGATAATTATGCGACATGTCAGGTTGGGTTTGGGTTAAACATTGACACCCATGTGGGTTATACCAGAAATGAAGAAACAGAACAACAACTAACCTTTAAGTTGCTGGAGTAAAAATAGTAGGTATAAAGGTAGCTACTCTATAGCTCACATAAAAATACTATCAGTAATGATGGTTGTGTTGTTCCCTTGAGAAAGGAATGAAGACGAGTAATGTTGATTGCATCATGGTTAGTTAAGTCGGAGACCACGAGAGCCTTGACCCGAATATCAACCAACACAAATGAGTTCTCAGCAAGTAGTTGACTCCGTAAGGAACTTGGAAGATGGTGGGAATAGCTTTAACCTTCCTATGCAGCAATGCGAAGATGTAGGCCCGTCAATTATGTGACCCAATTTTATGTGCAATGCTATGGGTTTAGCCTATAGGGTATAAAAGGGTGCTAAAAGAAAGTTGAAAAATATTTTGCAAAAAGCTTGACAATACCAAAATTATTTAGTACCTTTGCATTACTTTTAACAACAACGACATATTTATTACAAACGGGGAGACCCACAAACAACAATACAATGAGAACTTTTAACAACACATTTGATTTTGCAGAGTTTGCAGCCGAGGCGGATAGAAGCCTAGGAGGTCATGTATTGTCTAAGAGTTAATCATAGGAATTAACAACACAGATGAAACCTGACCAGCAATGAGTCAGGTTTTTTCGTTTATGGAACTATGGGAACAATGGTATTCCGCTTGGTTGAAGCCCAAGAGTTTCCGATTCGACTTCGGATGGTTCCACAACAAGGTACCGTAGCTCAGTTGGTAGAGCAAGGGACTGAAAATCCCTGTGTCACTGGTTCGATTCCAGTCGGTACCACAGAAGTTATTTGAAATGTTGGAGTAAATTTGGGATGGTAGCTCAGTCTGGTAGAGCGGGAGGCACGAAGCCTTTGCGTCAGTGGTTCAAATCCATTCAGTCCCACTAGTATAATTCGTCCTATGGATAAGTGGTTAAATCGCTACCCTTTCAAGGTAGAGCCGAGGGTTCAATTCCCTCTGGGACGACCTTGATATTTTTGTACTTTTTCGTATATTTATATGTATGAGAAAGGAACGAAAATATCACTATATCTATAAAATCACGTGTATTGTGACTAATAGATATTACATTGGAATGCATAGTACAGATAATCTGGAAGACGGTTATTTTGGTAGCGGTAAAAGACTTTGGTTTAGTATTAATTACCATGGAAAAGAAAATCATAGTAAAGAAATACTTGAGTTTTTACCTACAAGGAATGAATTGAAGAAAAGAGAAAAAGAAATTGTCACGGTTGATTTGATTAAGGAAGATTTGTGTATGAATCTTCAAGAAGGTGGTGGCGGTGGGTTAGTTGATGAACGTCATAGATTGAATTTTATTAATTCTACGGGACGTGATGTTTTTGCTTTAAGGTGTAAGGAAGATTTAGTATTTAGAGAAAAAATTCTAAAACAATTATCAATAAATCGTGCAATGGCCCATAAAAACGGTAAATTCAAATATGATACATTTAGTGGTAAAAAGCATAGGGTTGACACTATTCAATTAATGCGTGAATCACATAAGGATAAACATGTTGGAAGTAAAAACTCTCAATACGGAACTTGTTGGATTACCAATGATGGTTTGAATAAGAAGATAAAAAAGGAAGACCTAATTGGTTATGAGAATGAAGGTTGGGTTAGAGGAAGAAATAGTAAGTCATGAAGTATTATTGTGATGAAATGCGTCATTTGGTTTGCGTTCCCTATTCCATAGAGAACTTACATGCAATGGCTAATGATTTGGATATTAAAAAATGCTGGTTCCATAAGGGCCATTACGATATACCTAAGAAAAGAATAGCTGAGATACAAGCTAAGTGCGAGGTCATATCTCCACGAGAAATTCTAAGGATAATTCGTCCATTCGTCTAGGGGCCTAGGACGTTGCCCTTTCAAGGCAAAGACACGGATTCGATTTCCGTATGGACGACTTTGACATGCCGCATAATACAAATGGGTGAGTAGCTGGCCTTTCAAGCCAGATGCAGTAATGCTAGAGCGGGTTCAATTCCCGTGTGCGGTACAATTAGAATGTGACAATCTGGAAAGACAGATAGACTTGGATTATTAGTATAAAAGTAGAATATTGCACTGTCACTGCAAAGGCGAGGGAGCGTTACCCTCATAATCCGCAAATTATTTAGTCTTTAAAAAAGTTAGAAAAAAACTTGCAAAGTAAAAAAATTAGTTGTACTTTTGTATTAGTTAAATAATTAGAGAAATTAAGGTGATGTAGCTCAGTTGGTAGAGCAAAGGAACGAAAATCCTTGTGTCGGTAGTTCGATTCTACCTGTCACCACGAGAAACCCAACCGTTATGCTAATGGCCTTTTTAAGGTGGTTTTAAAGCCTACATTAGATGTCGTGCGGCAATGGTAAGTAGAAGCCAGAGACAACTGGACAAACCTTCTACTTTAACGGGAGGTAGTCAAATTGGTAAAGACAACAGCGGTAAGCAAAAAGTTTAATCTGTTAAGATTAAGTTCAGCAATTTAAAAGCGTCGGAAAACCGCTATATGTAGGTTCGAGTCCTACCCTCCCGACTTTTGAAAGTTTGAGATGAGGTGCAAATCCTGTTCACCGTTCATTTGAACAAACTCGTGTAGCGTTAGGGTGGCTCCCTTTCCCACATTTGGGATATAACCAAAAAGAGCTGTGGCTGACCACGGGCATCCTTTATACAGGGGGCGAAATAACGCAAACGGTTTCTAGAGCCTAGGTAAATTCCCACGAGTCACTGTTATTTTTATCTGCACATATTTTTTATCAAAAAAGATTTGGAAATACGGAATATTATTTGTACCTTTGTAACCATTAATAACAAAACTTTATAAAAATGGGATGGAAAGACCTGTTTATTGCTGGTGAAGAAAACACCAATGATAAACCAAAACAAGAAAAACCAGTAGAATCTACTTCTCAAACGAAGTTTCCTACAATTACAAACAATACGTTTCCAACGTATACAGCACCAGCACCACAAGTACAATTCAATAGTTCACAAGTATCACAAGAATACTTGGCCAAGGCTATTGAAGTTTACAAGAATGGTTTTGATTCGCTAAATCAAGCTGGATATGATTTCTATGAATTCTATCAAGCGATTACACAAGGTGGTGTAAACAATCCTCAAATTTATCCTATGGCATTTACTATGGCTAGTGCGATGGATAAATCAGTTACCAAAGACAAACTGCTTCAAACTGCTGATTTTTATCTTGGCGAAATAACCAAAGTTTACAATGACTATGTTTCGAAAGGGAATGCTAAAAAGCAAGATTTGATTAATCAGAAAAATAACGAGAACCAAGCGTTGGTTACTGAGTTAAGTATGATGGAACAACAACTTGAAGCTTTAAAGACTCAAATTCAAGACCGTCAAAATAAACTAAATGCTATTGGTGGCAAATACGAACCAATGATTAGCGATGTTGAAAATAAAATTGCTGCAAATGAAATAGCGAAAAATCAAATCGTTCAATCTATCGAACAAGTAAAATCTGGAATAAATAATAATTTAAAATAAACAAAATGACTACACAAACTCAAACAAAAACATCAACTCTTAATGCTAATTTAGCAGAGTTGCCAATTCTTAAACATTTTAATGAAAATGAAATTTCAACCAAAGTGGATACTTTCCGTAAAGGTGAAAAAAATCTTTATTGGTTCCTTAAATTAGGTGTGTTTGGTGCTATTGCATATTTAACATGGGTATATATTTTACCACCAGTATTTCAAGCACTTGGTCAAATGTTGGCAGTTGCCGCAACTGGTGTTATGATTGTTGCTTTGGTTATTGCGGCACCAGTTATTCTTACAGGTATTCGTAGAGCAACACGTTGGTTACACAAAGCCATCATACGTCAAGACCCTTTTGCTGAATTGGAATCACAACGTGATAAGATGATTCAAAATCAAAACACATTCCGTATAGCTAAAAGCAATATCGCTCAGTTGAAACAAGATATGGAAATTGAAGCTGCTAATTCTGAAAAAGAAGCTGAAGCTGGTCAAACCAGAATTCTTACCCTTCAAGGCAAAGCTGAAAAAATTAAGGTTGACATGGATAACATGGTAAAATCCAAAGGTGTTGAAGCCAAGTCTGAGGATGAATATGTAAATAAAGCATCAGACCTTCAAAAGACCTTGGCTGAAGCACAACGTGTTGCAAATAAACTTACTCAAGCCAAAGACTTTGTTCAAAAATATGGTAGCCGTGCTGCTATAATGAAGAAGATGGGTCAAAAACTTACAATGGTTGAGACAGCCATGGAAATAAAAATATCTGATTTTGATGCCACAGTTGAAATGTTAAAGAAAGACTTTGCATTCGGTCAAAAAGCCAATGCCGCAACATCTGCCGCTAAATCTGCATTAGGATTTACCAAAGGTTGGGAATTGGATTACGCTTTAGATGTGGTTACATCAACAATTTCTGCTGACATTGCAATAACTGCTGGAAATTTGAAGGATATAGAAACGCTTACGAGCAATTATACATTGGATTCTGATGAATTGTTTGCCAATCTTAATCAAATTGCTGACAAAATTAAAGTAGGTGATGACATCATACCTCAAGCAAAACAATATGCTAACCCAGATTATCAACTTACATCAAGTGATAAGATGAAAGCTGGTGGTTTTGGGGATATGTTCTAAAAAATGTGGGGAAAAATTTGGTAATATCAAAAAATTTCCCTACCTTTGTATTATTAATTTAAAAAAACTAAAAAAACAAAAAAAAAAACAAAAATGGGAGTAATTCTTAAAACAAAAAAATTGACAACTTTTGCTGAAGCATTAATTTTAGTTGTCGGATTATCAGTAGTTCTTACTGTAGTTTATTATCTAGCACCAGGACTTCGTGTCGCAGTGTCCAAAAAATTGAATGTTTTGAATATTAATTCTGACAATCTTAATAATGTGACAAAAGGTGAAAAGTTACATTTACCATCAACAACACCATCTACAAAAGTAGCAAACCAACCTCTTATGCGTATTGCTGAGTATGCTTGGAATGCTAACTCTGGTATGATTGTGGCTAATGGTGGACCAAGAACTACACAAGGTTCTCTTATGGAAGCTGCTAATGTAAATCTTGAAATCGTTCGAATTGACGGTGTAAATGATTTACGTAACATGCAACTTAAATTCGTAGAAGAACTTAATAGTGGAAAAGCAAATCCGACTTCTGATAAATCAGCATTTGCCGTTAGCATTATGGGTGATGGTGCACCGTTCTATATTACTACCACTCAAAAATCTCTTGATGAGAAATTTGGCAAAGGTAAGTATCATGTACAAAATGCGGCACCTATTGGTTTGTCATATGGTGAAGATAAAGTTATCGGACCAAAAATTTGGAAAGACAATCCTCAATCACTTAAAGGTTCTGTAATCTCTGCTGTAATTGGTGATGGTGATTGGGTAGTTGCGATTAACTATGCATCAGCTAACAAAATTGCTGTAAATCCAGATGCTACTACTTATGATGCTGATGCCATCAACTTCGTACCAGCACCTAACGATGACTACATAGAAGCTGTAAAAGACCTTATCAAATCTCAAAAAACTGGTTATACTATTCCTTTGAAAGAAGTTAAGAATGGTAAATTAACTGGTAAAACACTTAACCGTAAAATTGATGGTGCTGTAACGTGGACACCAGGTGATAAGATTGCATTCGATGCTCTTAGTGGATTCACTGATGTGGTTTCAACCAAAGACTTCGTTAATCAAATGGCTACTTCAATCATTGTGGTTAAAGAATGGGCTTTGCAAAATGAGAAACAAGTTATTAATTTATTAAAACAAACGTATACTGCCTCTAATCAAATCAAACAATATGATGAGTGGGCTGTTAAAGCCTCTGAGTGTGTTGCAAAAACTTATAATCTTGAAACACCTAAATATTGGTACGATTTGTTCAAAGGTCAAACTGGAACCAAAGACGGATTGGATTATCATATAGGTGGTTCTAAAGTATTTAACTACGCTGATGCTATGCAATACTTTGGTATTACAGATGGTAACAATCGCTACAAAGCTGTATATAACCAAATCTCTCTTTACTTGACTGACTTGAATCCATGTAACTTCAATGGTACTTGTAAAGAAGGTGTTGTACCTTATGAAGATGCTGTTAACTTATACTTTTTAAAATCAGTAACAGATGTAGATGCTGGTACTGCGGTTAAACAAGACTACACTCAAACCAAAACTGAAGTTATGGCGAATGGTCACTGGAACATCAACTTTGCAACTGGTAGCACAGCTATCCAAGGTTCTGAAAAAGACTTGACTGAAATCTATAACTTGCTTGTTCAAGCTGAACAAACCAAATTGAAAGTTGTAGGTCATACTGACAACAGCGGTAATTCAAATTCTAACTTAGAATTATCCAAAGGTCGTGCTAATTCAGTTGTTGATTATTTGGTTAGCAAAGGTATCTCTAAAGACCGATTCCAAATGATTGATGGTCGTGGTGACACTGAACCAATCGCTGATAACGGCACCGCTGCTGGTAAAGCTAAAAATCGTAGAGTAGATATTACATTGTTGAAGTAATCCACGTTTTAAATAAAAAAACCTCTGGCTTAGGCTGGAGGTTTTTTATTTTAAAAATTTTGGAAATCTTAGAATTAATTAGTACCTTTGTATAAACAATAAGAAAATGAAAAAAATTTTTAAACCATTTGAAGATATAAACTCATCAAACAAAGTGACAATATTCACTGGTTGGTTTATCATCTTGATTACAATGTGGATTGCTGCTAGTTTTGGTGACACACATCTTTTCCCAACACCCAAACAAGTTCTACACGGATTCAGTGACTTATGGAACGAGGGACTTGTAGTACACATCTTTAGTTCAATTGCTTTGTGTGCTCACGCTGTTGTTATTTCAATTATTATCTCGTTAATGTTTGCTTACTCATCAACAATTCCTTTCTTCAAACCAATAGGTTTATTTATTACCAAGCTACGTTATTTGCCTCTTACTGGTATAGCTTTTTACATAGCTATTCTTATCTCTGAGGCACGTTCTATTCAAGTATGGGTTCTGGTAGTATTCATGACTACATTCTTAACTACAAGTCTTATTCAAATGATTTTGGATATTCCAGAGGAAGAAATTTCACATGCAAGAACACTAGGTTGCACTCGTTGGGAAATTCTTTGGGAAGTTGTAATCAAAGGTCGTTTTGATTATGTCTTTGAACTTGTTCGTCAAAATTTGGCTATTGTATGGATGATGCTTGTAACCGTTGAAAGTATCCTTGTTGCTGCTGGTGGATTAGGGTTCCTAATCAAAAACAATGACAAATTGGGTGACAACGGAAAAGTAATCGCTATTCAAATTATCATTGTGGTATTGGGTCTATTCTTGGACTTCGTAATTACCAAGATTCGTAAACTTATTTTCAGATACTCAAACTATTAATAATATGCAACAATATCAAGAATTAGACACAATACTTTACGTAGAGAATCTTTGCGTAGGATATGATGGAAAACAAATCCTAAAGGATGTCAACATCATCGAAAAAAACGTTATTAGAGAAGGTCATTCATCTACTGGCCAAGTAATCGCTTTCATTGGTCGTTCTGGCCGTGGCAAATCAACGCTTTTCAAAGCATTGACTGGTTTGCTTAAACCAACCAGTGGTCAAGTTTTAATTACCGATTTGCGTACACAAGATGTTAATGATGCAAAGGAAATTGCTGAAGGTGATATGGGATTCGTTGACCAAAAATACACCCTATTCCGTCACAAGACGGTTGAGGATATTTGTCGTTATGCTATGCGTAAGTTAAATCAACCCAAATCTGAAAAAGAAGAAATCGTAACCAAGTATTTGGATGATTGGGGACTAGCTGAACATCGTAAAAAATATTCATGCGAATTGTCTGGCGGTCAACGTCAACGTACAGCAATCATTGAACAAATCCTTTCATCCAAACGTTTTATGATTTTGGATGAACCGTTTTCTGGTTTAGATGTTGGTAATATTGAAAAAGTAAAAATTGCTTTTGAACGTATCAAAGATGACAACGAATATAACACCATTATTTTTTCAACACACGACATTAAATTGGCTATTGAATTAGCTGACAGTATTTATATTATAGGTTTCCCAGAAGGTGTAACCAATTACAGTACGGTTGTTAAGCATTACGATTTGAAAGCCATGGGGTTGGCTTGGACTGAATACTCTGATAACCATAGAGCTGTTTATAACGATATTAAAGATTTATTGTTAAAGTCATGATTAATAAATACATAGGGTTACTTTTTCATGGAGAAATTCTTGAAAGAACCAGTTGGGAAATACAATTATTTGCACCTTTAAGAAGTTTTAAAGATGGTATAACATTTTTTGAATTTAACATAAATTGGGATAAATATAAAAGTGAACATAGCCCATCTTTTCAAATAGAGTTAACCATACTTAATTTATATAATCATTTATGGATTTATGAAAATAATTTTGATGATGAACTTGACGATTAAGAAAAAAAATAGTATATTTGCATTCTAAGTAATATTTATTATATTGGGGTTGCCTAATAAGAACCAATCAATATAATATATTGATTGGTTGAAACAAAATATAAACTAAATGGATAGTGGTGAATGTATTAAACAGGAAGACGTTGGGGACAGTTTGCTTAACGATTGCCAGCTTCCTAAACCCTTTTGGGTTCGACATTTTGGTTTACAAACTGACACAATTAACAAACGATTATTGGCATACAATGTACGTGTTATATGCTTTGGCGGTCCCATTCTTTGGCTTGTCTTATATTTTATTTAGGAAAGGCAAAAAAACCATGGGAAATTTAACTTTAGGAATTGCAATGTTTCTTAATCCATTAGGATATGATTGGGTAGTTTATGGGGTTAATTGTTTAACACATGACTATTGGATGACGATGAGTATAATGTACATGATGGCTGGTTCTTTTTTTGTTGCATTTATGTTTTTGTACAACATAAATCCAATTAAAGCTTTTTCATATCATGCAAAAAAAACACATAAACACATAAAATTAAAAATTACAAAAATGGATAAAAGTTTTGACGATTTATTTAATGAGTTTTTTGGAAAGAAAAACAATAAGCAAACTGACCAATTTTCTAAAATGAAAGAAGAAGCTAGAAGAATGATTAAAATGTTGGGTAAAATTAATGAACAAAGCGGTATAATAGATGAAAATGTTGAAAACATGATGGACCAACAGTTGGGTGAACCAGATGAAATTATAACATTTAAAGATTCTGGACTTTTCTTTGAAAAAAGAATATGGCATACATCAACTGGTGACTTAATTAAAGTCATTGTAACAGATAAACCTTTTTCAAATGAAAACCCTCATTTTAATTCAACTAAAAAAGTTGCTGAAAAATCGCTTCAACAACAATTGGATGAAGCCATCGCCAGTGAGGACTATGAGAAAGCTATACAGATTCGTGACCTTATGAATCCACCTAAGAAAAGAGGTCGACCAAAAAAATCTGAAAAAAAAGTTGACTAAAAAATTGCAAAGTTCAAAAATTTTTTGTACCTTTACATTATAATTGGTGATTGGGCTTAGTTAGGCAAAAATAACTAAGATAAAAATGTAGTGACGCTCGTTCCCTTACTCGCCGAAAAAAATATTTTGCAAAACACTTGACAATTTAAAAAAAGTTTAGTACCTTTGCATAACTTTTATAAACAACAACATATTTATATTAAAATCGGGGAAACCCAAAAATAAAAAATAAAATGAGAACAACAACGACATATACAGGGAAACAGTATCCGCAAGGCAAACAAAAGCCTACAGGACTGGCTATGTCGTATAGTAATCTAAGTTAACAAGCTTAGTTTATCTGATAAAAGACAAACCCTAGTCCTAAACCGACTAGGGTTTTTTGTTTTTGGACTATCACCAAATAAAAAAAGATAAAAACGTACTTTGACATATTGGATAATAACGGGGTGTGACAAAATTGGCTACGTGCTGGCCCATTTCATGCAATTGAACCAATACCAATGAAGGGTTTTCAAGGTTTTAGATATATGTCAAACATTAAATAAAATGAAAAACGAAGAAGAACGTCAAAAAAACACTGTATGGGAACGATAATTTTAGTGTGGTTTATAGCTGGTATATTTACCTATTTTGGGTATATGTCTTTCTTAGAAAGAGTTGGTTTAGGCTCAGCTATTAGGAATTTGCACATACCATTATTTATTTGTTGTTTGATTGGTGGACCAGCTGGTGTTGGTGCTTGGATAGTTCAAGTTATTTATGATGTCGCTACTGGTAGATTTAAAGATAAAAAAATAAAATGAAAAACGAAGAAGAATGTCAAAAAAACACTGTATGGGAAAGCGATACAAAATTTTCAGCACATGATGTGTTTGATGATTTGAATGATAGCAAGAAAGCGATTGAGTGCTTCTATGCTGATGAATGCCCAAAAGATGAAAGTGGCATGGTGTTATCACTCCATGATGCTGAATTACTAGCTTATGAGTATGCTAGACGACTTATTGAATTTCAAAAAAGAAATGCAACATTATGAAATCATATCCACATTTGAATTATTAAGGTGATAATTGGGGTCTTCCAGTCATAGCATTTGACAAGCTGGATGGTTCTAATCTTAGATTTGAATTTAGCAAGAAACGTGGTTTCTATAAATTTGGCACTAGAAATGTCATGATTGATGAGAAACATGAAGTGTTTGGTGAAGGGGTTAGTATTTTCTTGGATAAATACGCAGTTGGCCTTAGTACCGTCTTTAAATCTAAGGACTACCGAGACATTCAATCATTTGTGTGTTTTGGCGAGTTTATGGTTTAATTGAATGATTTAAGATATTTATTTGTAAAAACGTAGAATATGCTTAAAAATCTAGTAACAAAAGCTTTGGTGGAATATCATGAAAAATCTATTATAACCGAAGTAGTAAAAGACTCTTTCAAATCAACCATTTTTGCAATGGATGAAACCTTTTTAAAAAAATCAGCTGATTTGTTGAAATCAAATAATGTTTATAAATTTTATGAAAATTTATTTGAAACAGCTGAAATTAAAAAAGCATTGTTGGATATATGTGTTTTAACTTTCAGCACTGAAAACACCAAATTAGGTGGTAGTGTAGTTACCTTTTCTTTACCAGCTGGTTGGTCATGTCCTTTTGCAAAAGCATGTTTAAAGAAAGTTAATCGTGAAAGAGATATTGACCCAAAAAAAGTTGGTACTTTTAAAAAAAGTAAAAGAACAGGTCAAAATATTCCATATAAAGGTGATGTTGTGGTTAATAAAGGTAAAGATTCTGAGTTTGATTGTTTTGCGGCCAATCAAGAAATGCAATATGATGAATTAAGGGCCAACAGATGGCACAATTATGACTTATTAAAATCTGCTGGTAAAGATGGTGGTGCTGAAGCACAAGCTGAATTGATTATTAAGTCGTTAAATTATTTTTTTGATACTGAAGGATATAAAAATGAAGTTAGAATTCACGAATCTGGTGACTTTTACAATGGTGAATATTTAAAAGCTTGGATGTTGACTGCTCAAAAAATGCCAGATGTTAAGTTTTATGCTTATACAAAATCTTTACCTTATGTTCGTTCAGTTGAAAAAGAGCTTAAAGATATTCCAAATCTTTCAATAACACTTAGTCAAGGTGGTAAACATGATGCCGATATTGATTCTTTGGATATAAAATCATCAAAAGTTTTTAACACTCCAGAAGAAATTTTAAAAGCTGGATTGATATTGGATTTGGATGATAACTTAGCAAAAGAAAAAGGTGGCCGTGATAAAAGTTTTGGTTTAGCAGTCCACGGTACTCAAGTAGCTGGTGAAATGACTCAAAATAAAAATAGAAATGAGACATTTATGGCTTATTGGAAATATAGAAAACAATTAAATAGAAGTTTAGGCCTACCACAGGATTCAATAATATCAGTAGAAGATGCAAAAAAAGCCTTGGAATATATTGATGAAGCATTGGCTAAACCTAATAAGCAAACTAAAATAGCCAATTTAAAATTCTTAAAAAAATTATTAAATTATGTTATAAAATATAACAAATATAATTTTGACGATAATCTTATTAAAATATTACCGTTAAAGTACAGACCTTAATTATCTACCTTGACCTCTGTAAGGTTTAGGTTTTTGTTCTTTAGGTCCATAATGTTTTTTGGCCAATCCTTTACCACCTTTTTTGCCAAATGTAATTTTACTACTTGAAGACCGTACATTAAATATTAGATAAAATTGTACATTTATCTAATTCTTTAATTTCTTGTATCATCCAACCACTACTTTTTAGGGGATTCGCATCCTTGTCATCCATAGTTGGGTTGTCCTCAAGCTTTCATTCCATCGCTGGAACTGATTCGGGCAAACGTTGCCCTATCGTTTCATTATAAATTCTAATACCTTCTTCTTTTATATTTATCGAGGCATTTTCATCTCTATCTATAACCAAGGCACAGTTTTCACATATGTATTCTCTATCACTTAGTTTTAAATCTTTTTTTATGTTACCACAACAACTACATTTCTTCGATGATGGAAACCACCTTTCAATAAATACAACTTCTCTACCATACCATTCTGCTTTATAGGTTATTTGTCTAACCATTTCACCTAAACCTAATTCTTGTATTGCTTTTGCTAACTTATGGTTTTTCATCATTCCTATAACATTTAAATCTTCAAGATAGATAATTTGGTTTTCGCTAACTATCTTTGTTGTAATGTTATGGAGGAAATCTTGTTTTTTGTTTTTAATTTTATTATGAGCTTTGGCTAACTTTAACTTGGCCTTCAATCTGTTGTTGCTACCTTTTTGTTTCTTCGAAAGTTGTTTATGTAATTTCTTTAACTTTTTCTCGTTAGAATTAATCCATCTTGGATTATCAATAGTTTCTCCGTTTGATAAAGTTAATAACGTTTTAATTCCCAAATCAACACCAATACTTTCTCTTATCGGTTCATTAACTGTTCTTAATAAATCACCGTCAATCAAGATAGAAGCATAATATTGACCACACTTATTATTAATAATGGTTATTGATTTAATCCCACTTTTATTCTTATATAGATATTGTTTATCTCTATCTGAACATTCAAATTTCAATCCACGTATAATAGTAGTTAGATTTAACTTAGAATTAACTTCATCAAATGTTTTAGATGCAATTGCTTCCTGTGGAAATCTTACTTTTTGTACATCATGTTTTGATTTATACTTTGGAAAACCCACTTTACGTTTATCTTTCATACCACGGAAAAAGTTTTTATATGCTTGTTCCAAATTAATTATAGATTGTTTAAGAACCTTTGTGTTATGTTCTTTTAACCATTCATATTCATTACGTAGGTCTTGGTGAAAGAAGTGTCCTAAGTCAGATAAAGGTGTATTCTTTTTATCTGTTTCATAATTTGTTATTTTAAGATTAAGGCATTTATTATATATAAAACGATATGAACCCAACAACTTGTTTAATGTAAGCTGTTGGTCATTATTTAAATACAATTTTATCTTAATTCCTTTTAACATATTTAATTAATTTATCTTTTCTTCTTTAGCCTCTTTTCGTCTTTTAGCACTCCTTTTACCGTATAGCTTACCACTGAATGAAGCCATCAATGAGACCATATCGGTAACCAAATCTTCTTGTTCACTTATATCGTTCTTTTCAACGTGAATTATCTCAACACCATAACTATTAAAAAATTTTTCAATTAAATTGTATTGAAACCTTGTTAACCTATCTTTATGTTCAATAATGGTTTTGTTTATTTTTTTACCAATAACTAAATTGATTAGTTTATTTAAACCAACTCTTGTATCATTTAAGCCACTTCCAACGTCTTTTATTATATACTCAACAAACATCTTCTTTTTAGCGCAATATTCACTTAAACGAACTGATTGTCTATTCAAATCACCTTTTTGTTTTTGTTCGTGTGAACTAACACGGCTATATGTTGCCACAACATTCTTATTACCATTTTCTTGTTTAGGTACATAAATTTTCATAAACTTATCAATATCATCTTGGAGATAACGTCTATGACCACCATTTGTTTTAATAGCGACTAACACACCTGTGTCATCCCACCTTCTAAGTGTTTTAGTAGAAACTGATAACGTTTCAGAAGCTTCTCGTATTGTTATTAATCTACTCATTATCTTTAATGATTTTATTTAAATGGTTAATCATTGTAGATTTTGAATCATCCAATAATACTTGAAATTCTTTAGTGCTAATATCTCCATCCAATTCAAATGTATGTGGATATATATCACCGTTATCCAATTCAAATTCTGTTTTAGTTACTCTAACAACAGTTAAATTTTTATTTCTTAATTCTTTCATGATTGTTTTAATATCTCGTTTCATATAAATATGCTTAAAAATTAAAAAGTACAACAAACATAGAAACTATTTTCTAAAAATGTATAATTTTGTCTAAAATTTTATTAACAGTTAAATCACCCTTTTGTTTCTTTTTTTGCCATTTTTTAATTTTTAAAATAAATAGTTGATTCCGACAAAAAAAAATAGTATCTTTGTCATAAAGACTTAAAATATGAAAAACAAAATCTATATTGAAGTAGACACAGACAATGAATATCCAATTAAATTTAGTAAACCATCTGAATCAGAACAACCTACAGATTTTGATGGTGCCAAAACTTTTATACTAAACGACATTACTTGTCTTTGTGAAGGTATATGTACTTTAATAAACTTGGCTGACAATAATAAATATGCGAAAAAAGAAGACTTAGTCAAAGCACTTATTAGCAGATTAAACGACATGTTAAAAGAATAATAGAAAGTTCTATGATATTTATTGATAAAAATTTGGATTTTTAAAAATAAATTAGTACTTTTGTTATGGAACAACCAAAACCAATAATAAAATTAAATGGTGGTAAACCAATTGCCTTATGTAACAGATGTTATTGTATAATGTGTTATGTTTATTGTATTGACAAAAATTTGGATGAAAATGGTAATTGGGTTGTGATTGAAAGATGGTATAGTTCTGGTGTTGAAAATATTTCAACACCAATAGGTAAAGTTCCGCCATCATTTTGTGATAAGTGTTTTAAACTATTATTTAAATGAATGATAAAGAAAAAAACCCAGAGCAAATTGTTGCTGAAGAAAAAGCAATAGCGATTATTGAGTCTTGCGAAGATTGTAATCATATCGTAAGTGCTGAATCTTTTTTAGATTTGTTTTTTAAAACTTTTAATGACGAAGAAAAGTATATTGAGTTTATTAATTTACTTAAAGATAAACAAAAGTTGTTAAATTGTTATGCCGATTAAATTAAAATAATGAGTTTTTTAACGAAAAAAAAATTAATTATTAACTTGCAATTTAAAAATTAATTTTGTACCTTTGCATCATAAATGGCTAAAGAACGTAAAAAAATAGAAAAAAAACCAGTTACTTCTATTGTACCCAAAAAAAGAGAAATACCAGAATTAGAATTAACTGTAAAAAATGAATTGGTTCTAAAAAAAGAAGACCAATCAGAAGAAAATAAGGAAATAAAACTTCCTTTTAAGATAGTTAAAATTTTTGAAGGTGCCAAACAAGAAGAATATAGAGCTATTGGTGAAAGAGTTCAACGTGGTGAAATAAAATGGTTGTATTCTGCTATTGATGGAAACAAATTTTGTCATCATTATCAAGTAATAAAAAAAGTTTAAGTATGAATTTGAAAGAAAAGATAAACGCAGACTTTATGGAAGCATACAAATCCAAGAACTTGGAAAAGAAAAACTTCCTAGGTGTTTTAAAGGGAGCAATACAAACACAAGAAGGGAAGCAAATTGAATCAAGAGATGAAAATGTGTTGAAGGTAATCAAAGCTTTTGAAAAAGGTATAACCGAAACCATCGAAGGTAAAAATAAAATAGGGCAAGACCCAATAAAAGAGGAAACTGAATTGTCATTCTTGCAACCTTATTTGCCAACGCTTATGAGCGAAGATGAAGTTCTTTCAATAGTGAAAGAAATAGTTTCTAGGGAAGGTATCAATAAAAACACTGGTTTCCTTATGGGTACATTCAACAAAGAACAAAAAGGTAAAGCTTTTGACAATAAGATGGTTTCAAAGATTATAAATGAAGAATTAGCATGAGTTTAATGGTAATATTTTCAATCATCTTCATTCACTGGGTTGCAGATTTTGTTTTGCAAACTCATTGGCAAGCGACCAATAAAAGCAAAGATAACAAAGCACTAACAATGCATGTGTTATCATATAGTACAGTATGGTTTTTGACAGCCAACGTTTATAGTATAATAACAGGTAACTATTTGGTACTAGCATTGTTTGCACCTATAAAGTTTGTTTCTCATTGGATTACTGATTATTTTACAAGCAGATTGAATAGCAGATTATGGGCCAAAGGAGATGTTCACAATTTCTTTGTGAGCGTTGGGTTCGACCAAGTGCTGCATTACTTACAGTTGTTTATAACTTTTTACCTTTTAACAAAATAGTATTTAATACATGACCCAAGAACAAATCCATGCAAGTTTAGACAAGATGCTTGCCAATCCTAAATCAAAAAATTTTTTAAATCATCTTGTTAGGTCATATTTACCTATCACAAATGTGGAAAAGGTATGGGAAACACCAGAAAAAGATTTCAAATGTGTAATAACAAGAGACCAGTTATTTTCAGCTGCTGATATCCTAAAGGGTATCCAAACAGAAGAATTTAAAGTTGATTTTATGAACCATTTAAAATCAATCTTCTCTGAAGATAAAGTAGAATCACCAATGGCCAAATTGATTGGTGAAAAGAAAATGGGTGTGACTGGTAAGGACACCACGACTTATATGTCTTATCCAGCTTTTCAAGAGTTTTATAATTGGGTAATTACCAAAACACTTAAAGGCGATAAACATATTAATTGGCTATTAGGTTCTATCAGAAGAACATCACTTATAGAAAAAAAAGAAAAGGTTAAAGATACAACTGTTCAAAAGAAAATTGAAAAAATAAAAAACACATCTGCTCCGAAATCAAATTATACCTTGGGTGATGCCAGCGATGTTCTTTCAAAATTAAAATTAAAACTGGAACAAAACGAGGGAAAATAATACATGAGATTAGATATAAACTTAACACAATCAAATGATAAACGAAATGTATTTTTTACATCCGATTTTCATTTATTTCATCATAATGTATTGATATTTGATAATAGGCCTTTTGCTGATGTGAATGAAATGCATATAGCTATTGAAAAAAGGTGGAATGAAGTTGTAAATTCTAATGATATTGTTATATATCTTGGAGATTTGAGTTTTGCCAGACGTGAAGATAAAGCAAACGTTGATACTATATTAAGTAGACTTAATGGTACCATTCACTATGTAATGGGTAACCATGATAAGTTTGATGAAATAAAGAAAATGACGCGGTTCCAATCAATTCAAGATTATTTGGAAGTAAAAATAAAACATATTGATAATAACAATACAATAGAAACGTTGTTTTGTTGTATGCATTATCCGATTTATTCTTGGAACAAATCACATCATGGTAGTATTATGGTACATGGCCACTCACATATGAGTTTAAGCGAATTAGAATTTCATAAAACAAAAAAAATAATTGATGTTGGTGTTAATGGATGGGATTACAAACCTGTTAGTTATTTACAAGTGATTGAAAAGTTTAGTCACGTGGTTTTACCAACATTAACCAGAACCATATAAAAAACAAAACATGAAAAAATTAAAATCAAAATCAAAATCAAAATCTTCATTTATTGAAGAATTAAAACAAGATTTACATAGTTATAGTACCAATATTGATATGTTAATAGAAAATGACGAAGAACCACCTATTATTTTTGATTCTTCTGAAGAAGAAAGCGATGAATCAATTGATGATTATAATGCACAAGCTTATACCTTTGAAATTACTTTTATTGAATTTGCTATTATAAACATGTATTTACATAATTGTTATCTAGGTAAACATGATGAAATTTCAGTATCTTCATATGGTTATGTTGATAGTAGTGGAAAATTAACTTTTGGTGGCACATTTGAAAATTCTGGTCCTTATTGGTTTAATGTAAAATTTAAAGATAATGATAATGAT
>JGI24890J29729_1000180_pt1 | contig 48857 bp, 55 predicted proteins | sample FreactcultureFD7_FD_29729 | JGI IMG/M metagenome (IMG submission 29729)
GATGTGACACGTGTCATGTTAGGGCGAGAGAGAGAAAGTGAGCGAACTTTTGACTTTGTTCGATTCACTCGACTTGGACTTTTAAAGAGATGCGCGCCCTAGCTCTCCCATTACTGTTACTAGCAGTCTTACCACTAGTAGCAACTCAATTACCCGACAACTTGTCTGATTTACCCATCTCCCACCTCCTCTCTCTCGCTCAATCCGCACTCTCAACGGGTAAAACTACTGAAGCCCTCTCAATCTACGACCACTGCCTCGAACGAGATTCATCAGATTTCACCACTTTGTACAAGAGGGCGACGGTCAGATTCGCGAGTGGTCAATACAATCGGGCTAAAGAAGGGTTCAATCAAGTGTTGGCCGTTAGGGAGTATGAACCTGCGAGGTTACAGTTGGGCAGGATTCATGCCAAATTGGGAGAGTATGAGAAAGCGAGAGAAGAGTTGGATAGGTTTATCAAAGCGGTAAAGGGTAAAGATGCGAGTGAGAAAGAGTTGAAAGAGGCGAAAGAACTAGTAAGCAAAGACTGTCTCTCTATCACAGTTATGTCATACTGAGATGTATCTTCGTTTGCAGCGCGCTCAAGTTGTCAATGCCGAAAAAGAAGTCGCAACAGCTCGCAAATCCCTCTCTTCCTCACCTCCTCAACCCGAACGCTGCCTCTCCTCGCTCACCTCGACGATCAACTTCTCCCCTCAATCAGAAGAACTTCGACTCTTGCGAGCAGAATGTTCCCTCCTCTCCCTCGATTTCGATTCCGCCGTCGCCGACCTCTCTCGAGCATCCGCCATTTCTCCCGCCCTCCCGACTCACCTCCAACTTCGAATCTCGCTCATCTCTGCTTTGTTCCTAGACCACGGTCTCTCGATCCCTTCCGACTCTCTACTCGCCCTCAAGAAATGTTTAAACGCGGATCCAGATTCGAAACCTTGTAGGAATGCGTTCAAATCGTTAAAATCTACCGAGAAGGAATTGTCAAAGTTGAGAAACTGGTTGGAAGCGGATCGATGGACTGAAGTTGCCGTTACTCTCGCCGGTTCGAGTAGTAAAGATGGATTAATCAAGACGGTTCGAAACTTGATCTCGAATTATCAAACCCCCGTCTCTCCCTCCGATTCCACTAGTCATCCTCTACCGACCTCTACAAATCTCTCTCACTCGTCCCCACTCCTGACGGCACTCTTGTCCTCCCTCTGTCACTCGTATATCGCCCTACAAAACCCACGTAAAACTGCAACGGCCTGTACCGAAGTACTCCTTCACGATCCAGAGGATGTTTGGGGTATGGTTGGGAAGGCAGAGGCGTTGATGAAGGACGAACAGTGGGAAGAAGCGGTGAGGATGTTGAGTGACGCGTTTGAGAAGACGGGTAGGAGTGATCGAGAGGTGTTGAGTCGATTACAGAAAGCTCAGAGGTTACTCAAGCAATCGAAACAAAAGGTGAGTCGTCGCTCTACTCTCTGCAACGTGTGTGATCTAGTGCTCACAGTAGACATCGGGATTCACAGGATTATTACAAGATCTTGGGAGTTGCGAGAGACGCAGATGCTAAAACTATCAAACGAGCCTAGTACGTCTCCCTTGCATTCTTAAATCAACTCAACTGACTGATTTCAAGGATTCATGTACAGCCGTAAAGCGACGTTGAAAGCACACCCGGACAAAGAAGGAGGTAGTGAAGAAAAAATGGCATCCCTCAATCAAGCCTATGAAGTAATCTCGAATCCAGGTACTTATACACTCTCTCCCATCTCCTCTCTCAATGTACTGATGGCAGAGGATTGTATGATGTATAGAATTGAGAGCCCGGTTTGATGCGGGAGAAGATCCAAATGATCCACAATCACAAGGAGGAGGAGGAGGAGGAAATCCGTTTGGAGGAGGAGGGTTTGGGGGTCAACCTGTATTCTTCCAGCAGGGGGGAGGTGGAAGTCAATTCTTTGGAGGTGGAGGAGGCGGCGGCGGTGGACAACAGTTCAATTTCAGATGGGGTTGAACTTCGATCGCTCAATCTTTTGCAAGGTTTCTTTTTCGTTTGTTTCTTTTACTGTCGTTTATTTTCGCATTCTTTGCAAGATCTCTTCATCCGTGGCTTCGAGTCCTGTGAGGGTAGCGTGCGAAAGTGAACGCGATTGTTTCCTTTTCCCTTTCTCTCTCTCTTTCTCTCATTTTTCACTTGTCACTATTTTCAACGCGTCAATTCCCTCTCTCTCGAGCTTCACACTCGCTCTGAGAGCGACTCAATAAACCCCTTGTCACTCCTCCGTTTCTCTCTTTCCAAAAAGTTGATTCAACCCTTCTTGGGCATTCCTCGCCCCTCATCCGAAATGGAGACAGATTATGACTCACCACCACGACCACACACAAAGATACGCAAGAACAAGAAACAGTATGGAAAGAAAGCGAGGAGGATGACGGCTGCTGGAGTCGGAGGCAATCAATTGACGGAGAAGGCTGGAAGGAAGGAGAGTAGTGAGAGTGACGAAACGGTGAATAGGGAGAAGGGTAGAAGAGAGACTGGGGTAGGGAAAGACTCGAAGGGGAAAGGAAAAGAGAGCGAAAGGAGGGAGGGGAGGAAGGGAAATCAAAAAGAAGAGAGTACTCGAGAGGATGGACGAGTCGTTGAGGATGTAAGCTCTCTCAAATCCCCATCTAGTGCTCTCTTCTAAGTATACTGAACTGATTGAGCTGACACGAATGTTAGAACGGAAAGTCTCGAGTACGAGAATCGATTTCTTCGCAACGACAATTTCTTTCTCGCTCTCGCAAATCGCAACCGATTCTTCTCGCTCCTCAAGCTTCATCTAGCAGTTCTTCATCCCGGTGGAATGCCTTCAGGGGAGCTAGCTCTCGTACTGAACCTGTCGCTTCGACATCCCGACTGTCCTGCGAAACTGGTCTTGCACTTCCTCAACACAACGCTCAATCTTCGGCCAGCGACTTCGAACCTGCACCTTCGATCAAGAAGAAACGTCTCTCCAAAGACTCACTCGCACCTCAGAACTTGACCGAGAACGCCAACTCACTCCCATCTCGCACTTCTTCAATCGAGTCGCTCACAAACAAATTCGAGAAGACTTTCCCTCCCACTTCGATTCAAGCTTTCCGAGCATCAACAGTCTCACCACGTCTCTCCGCATTCTCCGACAAATCAAATTTCCCGCCCTCAACTTCAGCTTCAAGCTCGAACGCAAGAATTTCACATTCTCAATCCACTACAAACTCTCCTCGCTTGACCGATTTCCCACCTCCAACCTTACCTCGATTCACTCGTTCGCATTCAACTCGACTCAGTCTCTCCCAAACTCGAGCAAGTCCAAAATCATCTTCGAAACTTTCTGTTTTTCAAGACGAACCCCTCGCTACCCTTTCTACTACTTCTACCTCTTCTCGTCCTTCTCTCCCAGCCCCCTCCAATTCAAATTCGAAACGTCTCTCACTCTCTCAATTCCCAAGTCTCTCTCCATCTTCTTTCACTTCAAACACTTCGAAACCTACATTCCGATTCACGACGACTTCTTTTCCCGATGCACCCCTTTCTCCAACGTTCGCTCTCGGGTTGAAAGAGTCTGAATTTGGGATCGGAGGAGGAGGAGGAGGGAAGGAAGCTGAGGGAGCCGGGATGGAAAGTACTTTTTTACTCGAGAGTTGGGATGCGAATAATACGGTACTCAGTCAAGATCCGGTCGGGGATACGGAGGAGGAGAAAGAAGAGGTAGAAAAAGGTGGGAACGGAGGAGAAGGTGAGAAGGTGATGGAGGATGAGATCGAGATGGAGGAGGATAAGGGAGGATTCGAGTTTGCTGATGAAACGAATTCGACCATTCGAGGAGGAGGAGGAGGGGAACAAGAATCTTCAGTCGAGATGACGTCACAGCAAAAGGAGACGAGCGTGTTGGTAGAGAAGGAGGAGGAAGGAGTCGAAGAAGTGGCTAATCTGAACCAGGAGGGATCTGTCGAGGTTTCGGAGATTCTCGAAATGCCTCGAGGAGTCGAAGACAGCGATGACTTGGACTTCGAAAAAGACGAGGACCGAGAGGCCGCGTACGAAGCCGAAGATTCCAACGGTAGTTCGCAACCAGAGGATCCCACGAAATCGACTGATTCAGATCACTCATCGAGTTCTCCTCCCCTTCGTCCGATCTACACCGCTTCATTCCTCCCCCCTCGACGACCACGTTCCCTTTCTCATCCACTCAAACTCTCTCCTAGTTCCCACTCTCCCCTTAAGATCCCTTCAGACGAAGACGATCTCGCATTCTTGATCCGTACAACCGCGACTCATTCTTCCGAGGATGATTTACCACCTCTCTCTTCAGATCTCTCTTCCGATGAGAAGAGTTTCCGATTGGCCGAACGAGAAATCGGGAGGGGAATGAAAACGAGTTCGAACCAACGAGGGAAGAGGGTCGCATTGAGGGATAAATTAAGGGGTTTGAAGATTGGACAAGGGAAGGAAGGGAGAAGGTTGGGGTGGAAGAGGGAAATCATTGATTTGACGGGTGAGAACGAAGAGGACGAGGAAGAGGAAGGGGATGATGAATTGGCTTTATCGTCGTTGTCGAAGAGGAGGAGCGGAGCGAAGCAGGAGGAGAACGTCGAAACTTGATGATTACTTGCTGGCTTCGATCTTGATTATACCCGCATCTTGGCTTGAATACCTTTTGCATTTACTATTTCCTCATTTACCTTTGAGCGTTCGAAGCAACGAGATTCGGATAAGCGTCGAAATTTGGGCGTGAGGACTGCGAATTCGAAGCTGCAATGAGAGCTCGCCCCGAGGTCGCCTCGATCTATCGTAGCGAGAGAATTGTCGATGTCGTCGAGAACGAAAGTGATACGAGAATGAAACGAGAGAACTGTTCGAAGTGAGATTCGTTGTAAAAGTCGATTTTGCGATAGAAGAGGGAGCGAGAGGAGGGCAGGAGGGGTTTACGAGTTGACGAGTGCGATGCGTCACTGGTGAGAGTATCGATCTGGTCGAGTGCGAGATATAGGAAGGACGTAGCAATCGAGAAGAGGAAGAGTGGTTTCGATAGAGATTCGGCTGTCGCAAAGAGGATCAGTCTAGCTCGGCTTGCGTATATGGAGGACCGACACACTTTGTGTAGCCTACGAGGACGTCTCTGAGCTGTTAGCTGATACAGGTGAACTGTAAGAGATCAATGAATCGATTCGTCTCTTGTCCTGTACCACTTCGCCCATCCTCAATCCGACACTCCCAGAGCTAGCAAACTAATTAGAACAAAGACCCAATAAGAACAAGAACGATATGCCCAGCGCTTCTAGTAATCTTCCCCTCAGATCTTCGGATCCTCGACGAGTATGTTTGATCAGACTCCCTAAACTCAACTTGGGACCTAGGAAACGTGAATTCCTAGTCTACTTGGCAGGTGCACTAGTAAGTCTACAACTCCCCATCTCTCTTTCTCTTATCGCCGAGTATGAGAGAATCTGACGTCTTCGTCCTCTCCTCAAATCTCTCGTTCCTCAATGATTTAGTTCGCATTCGGTTGGTGGGCATTCCTAGATGCGACCATTTCATCGAAATACGCTTCCCCCATCTCAGACCCAAACACTCCTTACGATCCAATTCCAGTTCATGTTACCTTCTCGGATTGGACTCCAGGGTTATGCGCAACGTTGGGAATGATCATTGTCAACTTGATCGACAAACAGAGGTTGATGAGTGACGATTGGGATGGTAGTTGGTCGAGCGGTGGAGTGGCTTGGAGGGCGAGATTATTCTTGTTCGTCGGATTCGCACTCATGGCTGGAGGTTTGGCAGGTTCAATCGTACGTTCCAACTGCTTAAATACTCATGCAGAGCAAGATTATTGAACTTGGCTGTTCGTACAGACTGTTCTCGTCATCAAATACTTCATTCCTCATTATCCCGAAAACTTTGGACTTAATTGGGGAGTAGCGAACGTTATTCAATCTGGTCAGTCTTTCTCTTGAATCAGCTCTATTGTCTTCACGTGTGCTGAGCCTATCTCGAACGACCGACAGTCACGATCATGTTCAGGTAACTTTCTCTTCTTTTGCTCGACCGAAATCTCCCCACGCCATTCTCTATCGTATTGATAGTCTACTGACTCATCCTAACTCGTATCACAGTGCCGTTGTACTTTGGGTTGCACAGAACAGCGAAGAGTATGGTTACGAGATCGGACTGTAAAGAATTGTACAACTTTGAAAGACTCAAGAGTGTTGCGAAAACTTCCGGTTATCAGCTAATCTCGTTGAGAGGTGAAAAGTGAGAATGAGACTCCCAGGGTGATGAACAAGGAGGGAGCTGATGTTCGAGCGAGAGATGGACTCGAGGAGGAGTCGTTAAATCTCGTCTATTTCGTACGGTCTAGCTCTAGCGAGTCTATCCATCTACAGCCAATCGATGCTGCTCTATCCCCTGAACTTGTATCGTTCCTTTGCCAAAGCTCCTTCGTCCTTCAGATCGATAGCCCAAACCGCACCACCTCGAACGAACTTCTCGCTCAACTCCTCATTCTCATGTTCTCCACTCTCCTCCAGACACGCAGTGGTGACAAATAACGTCGTCCCATCTCTCCCACCCAACTCACAGGCAGTAATATGATAGGCCTCTTCAAACCTGATCTCTAAATCCGCTTCACCCTCTGGCGCATACCGGACAATTTTTGATCCTCCGAAATGAGCTGAGTAGACTTTGTCATGGGCGTCGACAGTGAGACCGTCAGGGAAGGAAGAGGATATTCCGGATGCAGAGGATCGAGGGGAGGAAACGAATTGTCGAGTATTTGAGATTTCGCCAGTTTCGAGATCAAATGTTGAGGCTGTGATCTCACATTTCGCTGAGTCTGTCACGTATCTGCGGGATCACTCACCTTCGACCGTCAGCCGAGGTCTCCTGTCGAGAACCAAAGAAGTAGGCGTTCGACTCACAAAGTTTTCCCATCTACACTCCAACCCATTCCATTCGGTAACCCCATCCCCTCGACAACTCTCACCGGAGCACTCCCTTCGTTTCCTCCTTCAATCCTCCACACGACCTCCTCTTCTTTCCCTTCCATAGGTTCTCCTCGAGCAGGTTTCGTACCCGCCAAAAACCTCCCCAAAGGATCCGTCTCTCCTTCATTATGCATCTTGGTTTCTGGATGATCAGAGGTTGAGAGTTCCGTGTGATACGTGAGCTTCGAAGGGTTGGAGGAGGTGGAGGAAGGGGAACGAAGAGGTAGGAAAGCGAATCCTCTATCGACTGCAGCGATGAACTACAAAATTCCTCAAACAGCACTTCATCAATCATACAACTTTTGATCAGGATCGATCGCGTCAAAAACAACTCACACCTTTCCCATTCTCTCTCAATCGAATACAACTCGGGTGCCCCTCGTAGAAATCTACCTCATGTCGCTTCGTCGACATATCCAGATGATGCACTTCCCCTCTCGCAATGTCCAAGAAATGTAACGTATCTCGCTCCTTGTCATAGAGTGGTCTATATCGCTTGAACGGGGATGAGTGAGTGGAGGAGACCAGAAGTTGAGTGAGAGGAGAGAGAGCTCACCCTTCACCGAGGAAACAGCGGATATCCAACAGAGGTTGCGTGGGGGCTTGAACGACTTTCATCTTGGTCTTGAGAGGGGTTGAAAAAAGTTTGAGTGAAGTGTGGAAGAGAGAAAGGAGCGAACTTTCGCGGTTGAAACTTTCGTTCGCTTTTACCATCTCACCTGGCCTCACTTTTAACTTTCGGAAGCTTCTAACTAGCTTTGGGACTCTTATATAGGCTCTACCACTGCCGCCGAATCTGCTCAAGCTGTCCCCCTTCTGTTTGAGACTCATGATGTCACCCATCTCAAACTCAACAAATTAACTCTAGGGGACTCGTGCCGCAGATTGTCAGATCTTCAGAGGTGAGTACAACGATCTTCTGCTACGAGGGAAGTCTGAACCAGACGGGACAAGTTGAAACGAGGCTTTTCAGGCTCTTGACCATCGCTCTCGCCCGACTTGCGAGCTCGCATCGAGCTTCGACAGGCCGGGCTCAGTCTGATAGTAAATGAGTCGACGACCATGAGTCTTACGAGCTATCGTTGATCGATCCTCGTCACAACAAGCCAACGAATGAAACTGGAGTGGGTTGCTCCTTCGTTCTCTGCGAATACAGTTCAGAATAACTGGCTTGACGATCAGTCTCTGATACGTATGACTCGTGGAAGACTATAGCCTACGCGCCCAGCTAATTTGGACTCGAGGGAACGCCAGCCAACGAGCTCACAACTTTCGTGAAATCCCTTTTCGTCTCCAATACAAGCTGACTTTGGAAAATGGGCTGAAGATTCCTGCGATTGATCGATATCGTCGCCGAGGACGCTCCGAGTCTATCAAAAAGTCAATCCAAAGCGAGTGACGGAAGACCGCGGGAAGCGAATCCGCCGGATTTTCAGTCTTCGCAAAGCCTATTGTCCGCTCGCTTTCGACTCGAAGTTCGCCTCGACTCCTTCACGGCCGACACACTGAGCGCGACGAAACCCCTGTAAAGGAACGTAAGCCGCGGGTGCGAAATCTCCCGACCATTCCGGTTAGCGATTCGGTTTCTTTCAACCTCCCAACTTTTTATCTTATCCGCTTAAATCGGCTCTTCCCCTTGACTGGTATCTTATATATACAATATGTTCTCTAGATCTGCTGCTGTACGTGTCCTTTCCCTTCTCATTTGTCTGTATGATGGGAATTCATCGATCGATTAAACTCCAAACAAAACAGGCTATCACTCGCCCTTCAAGGGTTTACGCCAACCGAGGATTCACTTCTTACTCTGCTATCCTCGTAAGTATCACTCTCGCTCGATCGGATTCTGGAAGAGGATACTTCTCGACAAGTTCCCTTTCAACTTCTTCCCTTTTCCACTTTCACCTTGTGTCCTGCCTTTCGCTCAAAGATTTCTCGCTGATACTATCTCTCTACTCTAACCTTACCGCTACTACCTTCAACCGCATTCGAAACAATGTCACTTCGCCCTTCTGTTCAACCCGGTCAGGAGAAGTTCCGTATTGAAAAGGACACTTTCGGAGACCTTCAAGTCCCTGCCGACAAGTACTATGGATGTCAAACTCAACGGTGAGCTCTCGTTCTTGTCTCTCGTGAATGTATCGAAGGAGAGGAGAGCAAAGAATCTGGATGAATGCGGGGAGAACAGGGAGAGGGGTAAACTTCATTCATAGCAGCTGTACTCACGTTGACTTGATGCGATAGATCGGTACAAAACTTTGACATTGGAGGACCTTCGGAACGCATGCCTCCTCCTCTCATCAAGGCTTTCGCCGTTCTGAAGCGAGCGGCCGCTACCGTTAACATGACTTACGGTCTCGACAAGACTGTCGGAGAAGCTATTCAAAAGGCTGCTGATGAGGTAGGATTGAACTCTACTGAGAAAAGGAAAGCGGGAAACTGATGAAATTTTGGAGAGGTTTTCAGGTCATTGAGGGAAAGATTGGTCAAGAACACTTCCCTCTCGTCGTTTTCCAGACTGGATCCGGAACCCAAACCAACATGAACGTGAACGAGGTGAGTCTGAACTTCTGGAAAGGAAGGAGGGAACTCGCTGACTCCGGAATCGTTTCGTGATTAGGTTATCTCGAACCGAGCTATCGAGATCCTCGGTGGTGAACTCGGATCGAAAAAGCCTGTCCACCCTAACGACCACGTCAACATGTCTCAATCTTCCAACGATACGTGAGTCTCTGTTCCCCTTACTACCGCTCGACTCGATCTGCATACTCATTTTTGATTTCCCTCGAATTTTAGCTTCCCTACCGCCATGCACGTTTCCGCAGTTGTCGAGATCTCCAAGTCCCTCATCCCTGCTCTTGAAGAACTCCACGCTGCTCTCCTCGAGAAGCAAAAGGCTTTCGACCATATCATCAAAATCGGTCGAACCCACTTGCAAGACGCTACTCCCTTGACTCTCGGACAAGAATTCTCTGGCTACGTTCAACAAGTCGAGAACGGTATCGCACGAGTCAAGGACGTACTCCCTCGTCTCTCGAAACTCGCTCAAGGAGGAACCGCTGTCGGAACTGGACTCAACACTCGCAAAGGATTCGATGTCAAGGTCGCTGCCGAGATCGCCAAGGTCACTGGACTCTCTTTCGAGACTGCTCCCAACAAGTTCGAAGCCCTCGCCGCTCACGACGCCATCGTCGAAGCTTCCGGTGCTTTGAACGTTATCGCCGTTTCCTTCAACAAGATTGCCAACGATATCCGTTACCTTGGTTCGGGACCTCGTTGCGGTCTTGGAGAACTCTCCCTTCCCGAGAATGAACCTGGATCGTCGATCATGCCTGGAAAGGTCAACCCTACTCAGTGCGAGGCTCTCACGATGGTTGCCGCTCAAGTTATGGGTAACAACGTGGCCATCACTATCGGTGGTGCTCAAGGTCAATTCGAGGTGAGTCTGCTTCCCATTCTTTCGCTTTAATCGACTAGTGCTCATCGCTCTCGCTCTCTCCTAGCTTAACGTTTTCAAACCCGTTATGATCAAGAACCTCCTCCAATCTATCCGACTTCTCGCTGATGGTAAGCGACGACTCTTCTTAACTCCTGGTTGGAAGTTACTGAACTCTTGTCGTTTACAGGTGCTCGATCATTCACCAAGAACTGTGTTGTCGGTATCGAAGCTAACGAGGACCGAATTGACAAACTTCTCAACGAATCTCTCATGCTTGCTACCATTCTCAACTCAACTCTCGGTTACGATAGTGAGTTTCTACCTCTCCTAAAGATGTCACGAGCTTGTACTGACACATTTGAGTCCATGAACAGACGTCGCCAAGTGCGCAAAGAAGGCTCACAAGGAGGGAACTACTCTCAAGGAAGCCACTCTCGCCCTTGGTCTTCTCGATTCAGAGACTTTCGACAAGCTCGTCCGACCCGAGAAGATGCTTTACCCCGATGAAGAGTAACCGCTGAATCTCAAGAAAGGAAAGAAGATAGATAGAAAATGTAGACTTGATCTCGAGTAATTATCTGGATTGTATTAAAGAGACTTATAACCCTCCTCCTCGTGGTCGTGTGCCCAAAAGCGGACGAGTCGGCTGAATCGGGAGAATGAAAGATGAGAGTGCGGAGTAAAATCGATGGAGACCCAAAGAGAAGGATGGGGTTTGTTTTTTCGCAAGGAAGATTCGGGAAGCGCTTCTAGCTAGCTCGGGCTGATTCGATAAGGGAGAGAGTGTCGGAAATGAGCACTTTGACGATTGAGAGGCAGCCGAGAACGTTCAGATGCAATCCCATCGACTCTGCGAAAAAATTGAGTGAGAAGTTTTTTTCACACAGAGAATCCTCCCCACTCTCTTCTTCTCCTTCAACTCCTCACCTCTCCTCCCACGAGGGTTCACTTGACTCGCCTCTCTCGACTTCCTTCAAGCTATACCTCTAGCTCGACCCTCAGGAAATGGCTACACCTCGATTCGCCTTCGTGACTCTCCTCACTTCAGATTCATATCTAGCTGGAGCACTCACCACGATCAATTCGGTATTGGATATCGAACCCTTCACTCCTCATTCACAACGAACCTTTGACACAGTGTGTCTCGTCAGTCCATCAACAGTTGGACATGCTTCTCTCAAGGCGTTGGAAAAGGTTTTCGATGTTGTAGTAGGAGTAGAACAGATCATTACAGAGAGTTGGGGTAACTTGGATCTATTAGGTGAGCTCACATTACTCTAATCAGCTGTTTGGCAGTCCCGCTGATGTGTTCCTCGTCCACCTTTCCTTTCCTTCTCTCTCTCTCCCCCAACCCCGCGTTGTTTCTGATAACCTTTCCCACTTTCTCCTTTGGCCCCACGTCGTCAAAAATAACAACCTACCTACAAAACAGGTCGAAGAGATCTAGCTGCATCCTTGACGAAACTTCACGCTTTCCGACTCGTTCAATACGAAAAAATCATCTTCTTAGATGCCGATACTCTTGTCCTTCGTCGACTCTCCCACCTCTTCGACTCACCTCATTCATTCTCGGCTGCACCAGATCAAGGTTGGCCAGATGCGTTCAATTCGGGAGTCATGGTGTTGGAACCGAGTCAGGAATCGTTTGATGGACTGATTGATATGATGAAAAAGAAGGGAACTTGGGATGGTGGCGACCAAGGTCTCTTGAACGACTTCTTTCCTAATTGGAATCGTCTCAGCTTTACTTACAACGTTACTCCTTCCGCTTACTACACGTGAGTCGCTTCTCTCGGTCAAAAAGGATCTCGGTTGCTAATGTTTACTGAACAATCTCCGAATCATTGCCCCATCCGCAGTTACGCCCCTGCTTACAAGCGACATGGTCAAGATGTCAACGTACTCCATTTCATCGGTGCCGACAAGCCTTGGAAACGAGGAACCAGAGGAACTTACGATCCCGAAGCGGCTTCGAAGGATTACTATGGACTCGTCGGTCAATGGTACGACGTCTTTGAACGACACTTTGGATCAGTCTTGACCTACGATGTCGCAAGTCGAGTGATGCCTCCTCCAGCTTCCTTCAAATCTACCGTTACCTCCCTCCCCTCCCACGTCAAACCTTCTGCCTCCGTTCCCGCTGTCAACGTTCGCCCTCCTTCCCCACCACCTTCTAAACCCGCTCCTCTCCCAATTCCTCCTGCTGTCGCTGCAGGCCGAACTTCCCCTCCCATCATCGCCTGGGACCCTTCTCGCTCTTCCCCTCCTCGAGATGGCTCTTTCCAAATGCGTGATCCAATTCCCGCTGGATTCAACAACGTTTGGGACGACCCTTCTGCACCGAAACGACCCGCTCGTTTCGAACCTCCAGAACAATACCCTCAACCTCCCAAGGAAACTCACGATTGGTACAAAGCCGTCATGCAAGCGAAACCTGATCCGACAGCAGTCAAACCCGTCTTTCCTTGGGAGGAACCGAAAACTCCTACTTCATCGAATTCACCCGTCACGACTAGTCGCAGATTCGGCGATTCTCCTCCACCAGCAAACGAAACTCCTCAATTCTCGCAACCTACAATGTCGTTCCGTTCTTCATCCTTCACGAACGCATGGGATGCTATCCCGGCCATCTCGAAGTACGCCGACAACTTCTCGAAACAAATTGGAGGTCAAGGGAAATCGAGAAACGTTTCGTCAAGTGCTCAACCTGGTGGGGGAGGAGGAGGAGGCAGGAAGAGCAGAAGTGCATCGATCTCGAGTACAAGCGCGGGTCCTTCATCATCCGGATTCTCTTCGTCTTCAAACACTACCGTTAGCGGAGGAGGTCGAAACAAGAGTACAGCCTCTTCTTCAGGAGCTTACCCTACGAAGGGAGATGCTAGCAGTCGAGATGGAGATGACGAGGATGACGAGGAAGCAGATTTGTCAACGACGGATCAAGGGGAAGATTCAGAGGATTCGGAAGAACGGGATAGAATCGCGATCAAGTTCAGACGAGCTCAAGCTGCATCCGAAGCGAGTGAGGTCAGCCCAACCAACACTCGAAGTCGTGCTTTCGACTCTTCCTCGACTGAACGTAGCGACCTTCCCCCGATCTCGCCAACAAAGACTCGTGGATCGTACTTAGGAGGAGCCGCTGCAAACGTCAGCAAAGATTCTCGATTTGTTCCCACTTCCCCTCGTCAAGGTCGACAATCCCTCTCTCCTCGATCCGACAGTCAACCCACTTTCATCTCGAATGCACCTCCTCCAGTTCCTCACGTCTTCCCAATCGGTGCCCGTGAACCCGGTTCGAAACCTTCTCTTCACTTGGCTCTGCCCGCTCGACCTACCATGCCAACTGCAGGAGGACACCTCTCGCCTCGAATCACCGGAATGACTTCACCTCGACTCGGACTCGCGAATCAAGCTATTCGAAACACTACTGCCGCTCGACTCGTCTCTTCCGGATCTGGTCACGGTGATGCTCCTCCTGTCGTTCGAGCCACTCGAGTTTTCAGTCCGGAGACCGACACTGGTGTCGTCAAACAACAAGGTTTGGCAGCTCTGCAACGATTCGTCGAATCGATGGAGGCGGACGCGAGCGGAACTAGCACTACCCCTACGCAACAACACCCTAACCCTCACACGCAACCTCAGTACTATGGAGGAGCTGGAACCGGTGGAGCTTGGAAGTGGTAAAAGACGACTCGAGTTTACCCGCTTTCGAATTTCAATTTTTCATACCATCTTCATATTCCCCTTCGGTATCTCTCGTCTCTGGCTTTCTACCCATCTACTTGTCTACAACATTTTAGAATCTCTCGACAACCCAAAACTACATACACGGTTTCCTCCTCTACTCTGCCTTCAAAATGTTCATTTTCGGAAGTGCTTGCTTCATATCCCTAACATACCTAGATAGACGTCGCCCTTCTCTTCTCTTTCGCTTCTCCTTTTCTTTCTCATCTGTGCTTCTCATCTGTACTTGCCTCTTTTCGTTCTTTCGTTTTTTAGCAGTTCACTTCTTTACCTCTCATTTTCGCTTAATACCATCTCCGGTTCTCTTGGTTCAGAGTCCTCTTCTTCGTTTTCATTTTCTTTAGTTCCCTTTCACTACTTGACCACATTGCAGTCGCACTCTACTCTCGTTTCTCACTCTCGCAACGCTTCTCTTCCCTTCGTTCCATTCAACTGCGAGACGAAAGCACAGAGTGTATAGCACAATACAACAGAACAAGATAAGTACGATACTCTAAGCTAGAAGGTTAGCCATCGTCGTCTCTTCGCCGATCTCATTTGAAGCAATCTTTCGCAAAATCTTCTCAAAGAGTTCCCAAATCTTGTCGACTGTTTCCGTCGCAATCGCATCCCGTCGCCAAGAGACTGTCATTGACAGCACTCCTCCAGATGATACAGCCTGTGAGAACAGAGCTTCAGACAATCAGCTGCGTTCTGAGCGATGAAGAAAAAGCGAGTTACTCACATTGAATTGCAAACCCGTTCCAGTCGAACTTCCCGGTTGAGCCCAACACACTTCTCTCATACCCTCTTGCTCCCACTCCTTCATCTCCTGACTGATCGGTATTCTCCCCAAATTGCTCACTTCGAACGATCCACCTCTCCAAGGGTTCTCACTCTCCATTCTTCCCTCGATGAACTCCTCCCACCCTGTTCTCTGCCCTTTCTCCGGGGTCGAAGCGTCTCCGGCTGGAATGTAGGCGAGCATTCCCATTGCTCCTTTTGCAGCGATGTGAGAAGCGGGGGAGCTGAGATGAGCAGCCATTGAACGGGCTTCGGACCAGAATTTGGTCGAAGTGAGTGTTGAGCGGGAGATAGGAGAAGAGGAGGAAGGGATTGAGGAGACGTAGTTTCCAGATAAGAGTGGGTGACCGAGAGAAGTAGAGCGAAGGGAAACGGGAGTTTGGGAATCGATTCGAAGGGATTCTGGTGCGTTTTTATCGGAGAGTCCGATGTTTGCGATTGCTGTGAAAGCGCAGATGACGAAGATTGGTTGGAGGGTCTTTACTTGATGCGATTTGGAATTGGCAGCGAGAGAGCGGGAGAGGTGGGAGGGGAGAAAGACAAGTTTGAGTGCCGTCGGCTGCTTGACCGGGAGGACGAGAGCGGGGTTTGGCCAGAATGGAGTTGGTGGAGTCGGACGAAGGAATGAGGGTAGTTTGGGAACGAGTAATTCGGAGAAGACGGTTTTGACGAGGGAGAGAGTCGAGGGTCGAACGTCTACGGTATCTTCGAGTGACGGAGGGAAGAGAGTGTTTGCCTTCTGATCGTTTGATGAAGTACGTAGCAAAGTGAGAAGTTCCGTAAAGAGGTTGCGAGCTGCTGAACCATCCCCCAGAACGTGATGAACTCCAACTACGATCCTTCGTAGTTTGGTTTCCGGATCCTCGGCATAAAGCCATACCCTCCATAATGGTGCCTTCTCGATGTCGAGATCATTGATAGTTTGTAACGCTTCGAGTAATGCCGTATCCGCCTCAACGCCCGTCGCCGCGGGCTCAATCAAAACTTTCTCCCCTTCAACTGTGTCTTCCAAGCTGAATTTGGGTTCGGGTGTCTTCGGATCCGCAACGGATGATCTCAGCAAGGGTTCACGTTGGAGCAAAGCGGCGATAGCTTTGAGTAGGTTTGTCCGGTCGAGTCGGGTGAGACTCGTAGAGGGGAGTAGAGCGGTGAAAGCGACTGCTGGAGCTTGATGTACGTTGTGCCTCGCCAATGAGAATCGCTCATAGTTGCCTAGTGGACGCTGTATAGTCATATCGAGCGAATTGAGTGAAGGGTAAGAAAGGAGAAAGTTGAGAGAAATTTCGGCTTGGTTCTTACCAAACTACACCAATCTCAGAGAGAGCAATCAGGAGGTCAGAAACTCCAAAGGAAGTATAACTATCGGTGAGTAGCATTTCTGCGCTCGCCTCTTTCTCTCCCCTTCTGCTGGGAACCCTCATCTTGAATTATCGAGACCAAGCCGTAACACGACTAAGATGCCATGGAAAGCAATATAGCTCAACTCAGAATATAGATGAAGGTATTCGAGCAACCCACAGCAGTCCAGAGGTCAAGGGGAACACAAGGCTAACAATTTTGAAGTTTCGCTTCTTTAGCTTCATTCGAGGGCGCAACAAAAGGAGGAACGGACGTTCACCTGGGCCATATCCTTGAAGTAGTCTCGGGCTACTCTACAGGCCGAGCCAAGTCGAAAAGCGATCAGAGGAATGGTGAGTATTTCGTGACTTTCTCTCGCTTCATAGACTTATCCACTTTCGCACTCAGGATACCGCACCTCCCCCTTCCCTATCGCTCTCCCACCGCATTTCAGAACCTCTCTCTTCCACGTCGCAACTCCTCGACCTCATCGTTCCTCCATTGATCTCCCTCGACCTACTCTCCGATTCTCCCTCTCTCGTCTCGCACTTCAAAAATTCCAGCTCCAATTCGATCGATCCGCCCAAATTCGTCAAGCGTCAACTAGGACTATTTCAGAAAGTGTTGATCGAGAAAGTATGGCCAGATTGGGAGAATGCGATTCGATCAGATAACGGGGAAGAAGGCTTACTCGTTCTCGAAAGGTGGTTCGTTCCTCCAACGTTGAACAACACTTCGGACATCTCAAGCAAGGTCGCTCTATCGTCTTATGCGATACTTTCCTCCCTCCTTTCGACAAAGTCAGCTTCGACACTCCGCCCCCGTTCACTCGAAATCATCTCCTCACTCCTGGTCAAACTTAACGCTTCTTTCAACATTCATGAATCCTACCTCTCTACGCTAGCTATCCCTTCAAAGCCACCCGTGACGATCAGTCAAAATTCGGACGACGAGGACGATGACCGGATAGACCCGACTATTTTAGTTGTATGGGAACAGTCAATAAAGGATTTGATAGGCATTCCGGCGAGAGTTGCGAATGCATGGGGTGCGTTGAGTGAGAAGAAGGGGGCAAGAGTCGGAACGGAGATGCCGACAGAAATGGAGCTCGAGTGAGTCGTGTTTCGTCTTTCGAACCGAACCTCAACCGATTTCCCGCAAAAACAGGCCTTACACCTCAAGTTTGACCACTTCCTATCTCTCTCTTCTCTGGAGCCTCTCTTCCCCAGATTCGACAACTTCCATCTATCCTTCCGCCCTGTCGACACCGCTCAAATCGCTCCTCTCCTCCCCTTCATTCCTCTCGACGGCTCTCCCGCTCCTCATTCCCCGCATACTTCCTCCAACGACTTTCCCTACTCCCGCACAAGATCTCATACATCGTCAAAAACACATTGACCTCTTACGGAGAACGATTTCTCAACTAGCAGATCGAGACCTCTCTCGATTCTTGCGATCAATCCTGGGCAAACTCTCCAACGATCTCAGAGGCAAAGGCAAATCTGTTACCGATTCATCGACGACTGCGAAAGCTACGGCCTTCGTTCTCTCCATGCTTTTTGGAGAACTCAAACCGGAGAAAGGGGTTTGGGATGTCGCAGTCGAAGTCCTGCTCGACAGGAACTGTAATTGGGATAGTGAGATCGTGCCGAAGGTCGTTGTATGCTGGTTGGGAAAGGAGGAGAAATCGATCGTTGCGATGGTAGAAAAGGTCAAAACAGTTTGGGGTTCGAACGAGGAGATGAAAAGTGGATTCGAGGGAAGAAGAACCTGTGAGGTTTGCTCGCTAATTAGACAACTGCACCTTTCCCCGTAGGCTGATCTGCCAGTTCCTTCCCTCACAGATCTTACTTCGCTACTTCTCGTTCTAATCGCTTCTCTCCCTCGACAACATCCTTCTATCGTCTCCCTCTCTCGATCTCCCCTCTTCCTCAGTGCAGTATCCTCATCACTCTCGACCATCTCGCCGCTTTCACGACTTCTAGGAATGCTCGTTGCCGAAGTCGTCTCAAATCGATCGGTCGACCCTTCATCAGCAATTCAACCTCTCGACTTTGGAGCAGTCTGGGATGGAAAGGAAGTAGAGAAGGAGCGGATACGAGAGCTGCGGGATATCGTTGACGAGGTGGAAAAGGGGATCGAAGGAAAAGATTGGAAAGAATCATTGAGGGGAGTTTACGAGAGGTCAGAATCAGAATCAGCTTCAAAGACCTCAACGCCTCGACTTCGACACAACACGAAGCCTGTTCAGGCTACTGAAATCGAGGAGCCCGCTCAGCCGCCCCCCAAACGACCATTGATTTCGATCATCGATTCAGACGAAGACGAAGATGAAGATCTCAAGCCTTATCCTTTACCAGCTGGTCCATCTGAATCCACACTCGAAGCCCTCTCCTCCTCCGATCCTTCACTGTATCAATCAGCTTATGCTCAACCTTCGACACATCCATCGCAATCGAGGAGAAGAGGGAAACTGAGACCTCCAGTCTACGTTTTCGAATTGACGGAATACCTGAGAGGCAAGGATCCAGATGGTCAATCTTCAGGTCAGAAGAAGGAAGAGGCGGATCAGGAAGCCGAGAGGGTAGAGATGGGATTGAAAGAGGGTGAAGGATTGATCAGGAGGAAAGCAGGCTGGGGAAACGAATTGAGTGAGTTCGGTGTCCCTCTCATTCGATTCTTGCAGGAGACTGAGGAGTTATCATCATCTCACAGAGGAGAACGCGGTCAACCTCGCGATTGCTTTGATGACGCTTCAGGACAACTACGAGCTGGAAAACTTTGAACAATCGAGACAAAACATGCTTGTTGCCCTGATAGCTGCTTGTCCTGTCGAAGTTGCGCCGTGAGTATCTAGTCTCATTACTGCACTTTGACGCTCGCTGACCGCTCTCGTTTCCAAAGATGCGTAATTGAGCAATATTTCATGCCTTCGTATTCGATCTCTCAGCTTCACATCTTCCTCACGTCACTCGCTCTCGCCGCTCGAGAACTCGCCAACCTTCCAATACCGTCACCCTCCGCCGCCGCAAAGCAACCTCCTCAGACGCTCTTCCCCTCGAAACAGCTCCCTCCCGCTCTCCATCGTCGTCTTCTCGGATCTCAACCTACCGACCAGCTTCAAGCACTCACAACAGATCTAACGAATCTCGCTCTCTCCGATGCACGCGAAGATGCAGAGACGACCCTACCCGGTGCGGCGAGGGAGAAACTCCTTTCAGTCCGAAGGTTCAATAGCAAATCTTCAGCACTTTCGAAACCGACAAATGTACCTTCCACTCCTACGTATACTTCACTCTGCGCCGAGTTCTTCATCCTCCCCCTCCTCAATCGATTCTGGCTCTTCCTCCGAGATACAGCAACTTCGAGTCTTTACACTCGCCCTTCTCCTTCAGCCAAGGGCTCATACGCTGGAGGTGTAGCGCCATCTACGATCCTTGAACCTCTCCTCCTCTCGAAATACCTCGCAACTCTCTCGATTCTCCTCCACGCCGCTCGCCACGCTCCAACTTTCCTAGCCGTCCTCGTACCCGAAACTCTCGCCTTGGTCGTCTCTCTCCGTCCTCCAACCAATTCAAGTCAAGTTTTAAAAACAGAGGATGATCCGGGAAGAGCAGATGAAGATCTCGTCCTCTCGGCAGAGATGGAGCTCATCCTGTTAATCCTCTCTTCCTCCCACTCGCTCGATGCCGGTCACACTCTCACTCAATCTTCAGTCGAACTATTGTCCGAGACTCAAAGCTGGGCGGAAGAAGTCTTTGAATCGGAGGAAACGAAAAGTGGAGGAGCAGCGGTCGGCAGAGCTGGGAGAGCTGCTGCAGGTGTGTTGTTGAGGCTGGAAGAGATCTTGGGTAGATGGAGAGGGAGAGTAGGATGGGAATAAAGCTTGCATATTCGACTATTACAACACTGTTTACAATCGAATTCGTTAGTCGAGGTCCGAGAGGCAACGAGGAGATCAAACTCACAAAGGATATACGACAAAGAATTATAACTGCTGTATCTATTCTGCCGTTCGGACTATACAGTAAACATCTGTTCCATGACCATACATCGAAACCAAATCAAGTGAACCCGAGAAGTATTCGGCGTAAATTCGACTCAGTGGGAGACTGTATACACTCAACCATCAGTAAACGGTCAACTGCTTGTTTATTGAAGGAGAATGTGCACCCGAAACCTAAACCAGCGAGAGTTCCTACGTTCGTTTGTAAAGCTGATTCACCTCCTTGCGGTCCTCCTCCAACACCTCCCATGTAGCCAGCTCCGGACGTCCCGCCATACACTGAAGGAGAATCTGGATCTGAATCTGGATCGGGAAGGAGAGGAACCGAAGTGAAAGCGTAAGAGAAAACGGATTGCACGTTCTCGGGAGCTATAGAAAGTGACGGATCAGACGTTTCGCTCCGGAGGTGATATGAATTAGAGAGGGTATGAGACTCACGAACTCCTCCACCTTGATCTCTGACTCTGATGGTGAGAGCTCCAGGGACACTTCCGATCGTAACGACAATTGCAGGGAAATCCTCCTTGAGTAAATGGGCATGAGGAGTATCTTCGAACTTGAACACTCCCTCTTCTGCTTCTTCCTTCTTTGGCACATTGTTCTCGACCGTCGCTCGGAACGCATTCTTGAGAAGTTCGGTCAGGATGTATTCGAGATGAGTTCCGATGAAACCAACTTTGAGTGATGGGTCGGCTCCTTCGATTCGGTAGGGAGGTGAGACACCGTAAGTCGAGTCGCAGAGGAGAGTAGCATATTCGGCACAGGTCGCGACGAGTTCGTAGGGTGAGAGGGCGAGGTCGAGAACTCCGACTCGAGTCGGAGCGAGTGAGGAAGAAGGAGCGTTTTGTGTCGAGGCTTTCGGTGGTGGCGAGGAGGAATTGCCTGGTCGGAGGAAAGGTAGAGAAGCGGAGGAAAGGGAAAGATGTTGTTCTGCCATGAGCCGAAGGGAGATTCGGTTTCGGATCGCACGGTCGAGGAAATCGGTAATGACAGCGTCTGGAAGATATTTCCTCGATTCCTTGAAGCCTATGAGCGTGAAGGGTGAGCCGGAAAATTGTCGCAAGGAGAATGAGGCGTACCTCGCGCTAATAAGGGAATGTTGTCGGTATGAGCGGAAACCATATTCGCCATCATCTTGCACAGCTTGTCATTGTCCGCCAGCCCTTTGATCTCTGGAATGTTTGCGAGATCGAAGAATGCAGTACTGTAAAGGTTGTGAACTTTGGCGAGAGATGGATTTGTTGCGGGAAGGAAAGGAAGGGAGAGATGTTGCGTGACCTGTGGAGAGTGACTTGCTCGATCAGCCAGGTTGCTAAACGATAGAGATAGACTCTCACTCACCCTTCTAGCTAGTCCTGCTAAGAGTTCCTTCCTCGTTCTCTCTGCACTTTCCAACAATGTCTTCTCATCCAATGGTGGTGCTCCATACATTGTCAGATCTTGTAGTTCTACTCTCCGAGTTGGCCATTGGCTGTAGTAAGCGAGGAGAGCTTGTGGTGTCGAGTTTGAAGGAGGTGAAGCAGTCGACGATGATGAAGATTGAACTGGATTCACTGTAGTCAATTGACGAGCTAGAGGGGCGATCCGAGTTTTGCGAGCACCGATGGGCAACTGCCTGAGCAGTGGCCGGGCCAGGCGAAGCATTGCGGTCGAAGTTGAGTGAAAGGTCGGAAACGAAGAGTCGAAATTTCGCAAATGACTCATCAATCCAGACGTTTCTCGATAGCTCCTCCTGATACAACATAGATAGGGATACATGACATCGAGATTCAGTGATACAACAAATCAGTCGACCCTTCGTTTTGTTTTTGCTCCCTTCGCAAACTCCCGTTTTTCAACTCTGCATGCTAGCAACGACACTTTTCCCCGATTCCGTGCTCGCGTCATCTCCCTCGAAGAACTTCCAATTCTTATAGTAAGTGTGGGTGAGAACGGGAGAAGCGTAATCCTCCGTCGAACCTCCGAAAAACGCTGAATCGAGATAGCCTCACTCAGCTCAACGCTAAGACGAGATGAGATAGCTTGGTCGACTCACTCTGAAACAGTAGGCTTGAGAAAAAGACGCTCGAGTTGGTTCGATAGACAACGTCACTGCGCTCGAAAGCTAACGTTTCTTGATGATACACGGCGAGGTAACCGTTCGCTTCGGTATCGCTGGTCGAAGGATTTGAGTTAAGGATCGCGACTTCCGTAATAGTGTTCCATCTGTACAGCGCAGCGAGTCAGCTCAGATTTGGTCCCGGCAGAACCTCGAGTAACGAACTTTGCGACCTCGAAACGAAAACTCCCTCGATTGAAGCTTTCTACGAATCGTTGAATTCGACACTGTCAGTGGATCATGGGGTAGATTAGATAGTAGATAGTGAGATGGGCTCACGACCGAACTTGTCATGGCAATAGACAGAAGTTGTCGATAATTCTTCGCTGCATTGCCCTTCGTACGTCGGAAGATAAGCGTACACTATAATCTCACGTCCCTCCAATGAGCATTTGTTGAGCGTTACAAGAAGCGTGAGAGCATACCTTCGCCGTCGCCGTTCTCTCTCCACATGACTGCTCAAGAAGATTCAGTCAGTCTCACGGAATAAGAAGCGAGAGGCGAGGACTTACATCGAGCGGAAAAACAAGATTCTGATCCCTTGCCTCCAGTGCACCCATCCGAGGGATCGCCTCCAAATAACCCAGCAAGCTTCCCTCCCTCAACAAAGTCAAAGCCCTCCTCGAATCCGACCTGATAGCTGATCATAGCTCTCATTTTCCCTTCTCCAAACACGTTCATCCTCATGTTCGCTCCACCTTTTGTTCCCCCGCTGTAACTTCCTTGTGGGTACTCTATACTCAGAACAACGTCTCCCGAATCCTCCAGCGGGTCCTCGACGAAAGAAGCAAATTCCTGAACTGATGGATTTGAAATCGACCAAGCAGATTTCATGTAGTCCATAGCTGGAGTTGGAGAAGGGATAGCTGTCGAAGGTGGAGGTAGATCTCTCACTTTTGCAGGGGTCATTGAGTAGGATGCAGCGAGAGATTCGAGGAAATCGGATCCTGAAGCGATCGAACCAGACGAGCTGCCGGTTTTCGTCGGTGTCGAGCTAGTTCTGGTGCCGCCATCAACAGGTTCCCCTTCAGATACATTACGAGAGATTTAAGCTCATAGGTCTGTCTGGAAATGTGTGCCGCGAAAGACATACCAGTATCTGCTGAGTCGAGTTGCGAGGCATTCCCTCGAGTCGACACGATCGTGAAGACCAAGATTCCTCCCGCAACGACGAGGACTCCAAGCATAATCCATACATTGATTGATATCCCTCCTTCAGACGGCTACGATGAATCGTGAAGAAATCAGTCGATGAACCCCTTCGTCAATTTCAGTTTCGCTCACCTGGTATCTTCCACCATCACTTTCCGCCTCACTCTCTGTCCAGCTTGATCCGCTCGAGCTATTCGAGGTATACGAGTCATAGGAGGAAGATGAAGAAGTGACTGAATGTCTCGAGCCTTTTCTCTTCGCCTTGCGCCGCCGCTTTTGTCGTGATCGCCGATGTTTCCGATAGCTCGAAGAAGAGTCGGTCGAGGTGTCCGAGTCATCGTGAGACATTCAAGCATCTGCGCGGAAGTGAAGAAAAGGAAAGAGAGAGGGAACCGATTCAAGAACCCTTTTGAAAGAGGTCCATCGGACTCCGAGGAATGACTTTGCGCAGTCGACGACGACGATGACGAGAGGAAGAATGCTGATAGTATTGCGAGCGGAAGGTACGACCTGTGTGGGAGTTGCAAACAAGGGGGAGAAATAGAGAACTGCGATAGAGATACAATATTTTGCGAGGTAGGTGAGTCAAATCAAATCTAGGCTGATACGAAAGGATTACAACCGCAGACCGCACCGCGAACGGCAAAGCTGACGAGACTACCTCCTGCGAGTCCAGCAGTGAGGTAGAATGCAAGGCAGGTAGCGGCGATCTGCGAAGAGCAAAGGTTTCACGTCAGCATTTCGTTTTCTTCACCATGAATTAGACAAAGAAAAGCTCACATCGACTTCGTCAGCTTCTAGCGAGGGCTCGACGACGGATGCGAGCATGATCAAAGTTGAAAGATAGCCATTCGAAGATGAGAAAGCGAACATGATTATTATGTAAGCTGTAAGGATTTGCTCGATGAATCAGTCCCTCGTCTAGGATAGATTCGCAGGACTCAGACTCACCCCAATCAGATTTGATGATAGTATGTTGTCCTCCTCCAGCTTGTTGATTGCACATGAGGAAGAGCGGCTGTACCGCATTCGACAATCAAAAGTCAAGACATGTGTCGAGCTGATTTGGAGGCGAAGGTAACGTACGATGAAGACGAATCGCGTTACACTGCAAGCCATCAATCCTTTCCAGTTCGTCCACGCCAATTTCTCCCACTGAGGTAAAATCCTTCCAAACCAATCTCCCGCTGCGAACACCGCGAAACCGAGAGGAACGAAGAGTTCGGGTCTTTGTAGGATGGCGGCATCAGATTGACCAGTCTTGACGGAAAGGATAGACGAAGTGATCGAGGGGAAGACGGAGAGGGTGATGCCGAAAACAAGGAACATTGCGATTCCTAACTTGCGGACTTTGCGTTCTACTTTCCGAAGAGAGGTCGAGGAGGCGTTTATTGAGGACTTGCCGTTCGAGGAGGAGGTGGAAGAGCGGCGATTGTGGTGAGCGTCTCGTTGAGCACCTTCGTCGAATTCGGAACGGATAACGAGTCGGTACAGAGGTAACCGAATGAGGACGGCGTAGCAGAGCCATGAGACGATGGCAAAGATGCCGATGGTAAGGAAGAAGGAGAAGGCGGATTGTCGAACTGCTGCTGAGGGTACGGGACTTTCGAGAAGTTGAATTGTCGCTTGTGTAGTCGGATTTGGCGACATGTTGATTTGGAAGGCGAAAGCTGATGATGGAGAGGAAGAGACTGATTTGGGAGAATTGGCTTTCGCAGCTGTCCAGGCGGAAACGAGCTGAATCATGGCGACGGCGAAACCGATTCCTCCTTGTCCACTGAGAATACACGCGAGGTAGGAAGGACCGAAAGCGGCACTGAGCGCAACGACAGCGTTTTGTAGGTAAGATGCTGATGCTGAAAGGATGACGGCGGAACAGATGAGGAAAGTGAAGAAGAGTCTAATGAGGAGTCCAATGTCAGCTCTACGCTCAAGCGAAAGCCAGATGAAGCTACTCACGTGGGAGGAATTGCTTCGATCTTGGTCGTCACGATGGCGAGGATGAGGGTTACAGCCATTACGATGATACTGAACGAGATTCGTCGGGCAAGATCCGCCTAGAGTAGAGAGCAGTGTCAGTAAGCTGCAGGATCGGAGGCACCGAGTAATACGTGACTGACACCTTGCTGAGTAGCATTTGCATGAGCGAGGAAAGCGAGATTGCCGGTCGTGAAAGTGAGAGCAACGAAACTGGCGTAACTGAATTCGAATGGTGATCCGACTAATCGAGACGAGTAGTAGCTGCCGGCTACGATCTCTGTGTTCCAAGCTAGAAGAATCGACGCTCCGAGAACCTGTGATACTTTGCGAAATCAGATGAGAGGTGCGACGGAAGGTGCGAGAGGAAAAGGCGAAACTTACGAAGAATGCTATTTTCGTTATCCATACCTCCAGTTTCCGTGTCCGTAAAGTACTGCCTTCCGTATCTCTAGCTTTCGAGTCCCTTCTTTGTCCGTGAGAGGGTCTGCTCCCACTGCCTCCTTCCTCGTCGTCTCCCATCAAAGGTCTATACTCTTCGTCCACCAAATGTCCTGCTTGCTCCGCATCTAAGTCTTCTGGAGCTTCATAACCATCCTGCTCTGTCTGCTCGTGTGTTCTAGTAGCTTGATGGGCGAGATCCTCAGCCGTTTCCACTTCTCCTTTCACTTTCGAGACTGCCTTGGCGAGAGGTGCAACTGGTGCGAACATGCTTGAGGAAGGAGCGTGGTGATCTATGTGATATCCTGAACGTGTGGAGGATGCTGCGAGAGGGTGTAAACGAAGGTTCGAAGTCGGTTCAACAATGACGGAAGAAGAAGTCGAAGAAGAGGAGAGGGGATCGAAGGACGAGGTGGTGCGAGCAGCCACGATGATTTTGAGGCCGAGTCGAGGACAAATATAGGATTGGCAATCGCTAGCGGGATGGAAAGAAGGAGAGAGTTTGAAATTGCGAAGAGTAAACGAAGGAAACATCGCTACAATTTCTGGAAGACATAAGAGTGCGCCTGATAGCCGTATACATACGTACAAAGCTTCGACGAAAAGAGAGTATTTTCCATGAGTGTAGAGGAAGAAACGAGTCGAAGACTGCGAAACGTGTTTGGCTTCCTCCATCAACCTCTCACCCAACTGGTAGGCCAGCTACACCCACTAGTCTCATGTATAAGTAGACGACTGACTCTTGGAACCTGGGAGCTAGCGATCTAGCCTCACAAGCCTTCTCCCACCTCCGGACTTCCACCTCAAAATGGATGATTCCGGTACGTTCTCTCACTCAGATTGTGCCTGGTGGACAATGTACTGACAGGACATATACATTCGTGTAGCTCTTCAAGAGCGAGCAGCTAAAGCAGCTCGCGCAAAGGAGAAGGTGGGACATCGCAGAACTCAAACGCTAGACGAGGCGACTCACGCCAATCGTTTGCACCAGTTGCGTAAATTTCAAGCTGCCAAAACGCTCAAAGCCCAGCAGTCTTTACGACCTTCTTCCCCTTCGCCTTCCCCTTCCCCACTCTTCAACAATCCTCGTTCACCTACTTCCCCTCCTCCACACCCTCGAGCTCCTGCAAGCGACACGACTAGCATTCCTGGTAGCCCTGCTTCGACACGAGGAGACTACAGCCATCTACCTCCTCCTCCGCCTCGTGCAACTCACTCGCCAGCACTCTTCGATTCGACACGACGACCTCTTCAATTCGAACCTCTCCCTCCAGGTGTACCTCCTCCTCCACGACGTCTCGCAGTAGCAACTCCTCCTCCCTTCGCATCTTCCTCCGTCACGACCGATTACTCTGCACCTTCCCGTTCTTCATCACGAAACGCTTTCCGACCTAAAACTCCCGCCTCTCCTCCTCATTCTAATTCAACTGGAGTCGTCGTTTCTCCACCTCTGCCATCATCGCCTGTCAACGGTCAAGCGAATCTGTTGCAGAATCAACAGCAAACAATTTCGCTTTTGATCGCAGACAAGGCGAATCTCTCGACCAAAGTTCAGGAACTGCAGACAAGAATAGACGAGGATCTCAACGCTTCATCGGCAAATGACGAGGCGTTACAGCGAGCGGACGAGCTTGAGGCGGAGTTGATTAGAATTGAAGATGAACGAGCGAGAGATGCGGAACGGATAGCAAATCTCGTAAGTCCTAATTTGACTTCTACTCTTCGAAAGTTTCCGCCTGAAGATACTCTCGGTGATCAGGAACGTGGAGTCGATATCGCACGACATGCTCTCAAGGACGCTCACTCGCGAATCGCCGAACAAGATGAAGAACTTCAAGACCTTTCCTCTCGTCTCGCCGAAACACAATCAACCTCAGCATCGACCGATCAAGAAGATCGACTTCGCCTTCAATCAGACCACATCGATTCCCTCGAATTCGAATTGTCGAAAGTCCGAAACTCCCTCGAAGAGCTCTCGAACGAGAAGAATCGAATCGAAACCGCCCTCGAAGAGGCTCAACAAGCTGCCGAAGTCGCTCGAACGGAGTTCACGAGTCTCACGACGGCTCATTCTGCCGCTACTGGAGAACTCGACATGCTCCGATATCGATCGGAACAAGCTGCGAATGGAGAAGAACCTGATGCTCAAGAAGAAATCGCTGAATTGACTCAGTTCGTCTCGTCTCTTCAAGCGGATTGGAAGGCTGCATCGGATCAAGCGGAAGAGGCGGAAAGAAAAGTAAAGATGTTGCAGGGTCAGCTGGAGGAAGTTGAGAAAACGGCAAAACAGGCGAGTGCGAGAAGGGATGAGTTACAACAGGAGAATGATGAATTGATGAAGACGCTTGAGGAAGTGAGAGGAAAGGTTGTCCATTTGACAAACGAGAAATCGGAGTGGGTTGACGAGCGAACAACTTTACGGAATCAGGTGCAGAGGATCGAGGAGGAGTTGGAGACGGTTCGAAGTCAGGCGAGTGGACAGTCTGTCGAGGATGCTGGGAAGGCGTCGAAGGAGTTGGAAGGTGTAAGGGCGGAACTCGAGGAGGTTAAGGCAGAATTGGAAGATACGAGTCGAAGATTAGGCGAGGCGGAAACAGAGGTTTATCAGCAACGGAATGCGGTTGACGAAAAGGACGAAGCTGTTCGAACACTCGAGGAACAACTTCAAGAATCGAGGAACGCTTTCGAGGACAAGGATGCTGCCGTCCGAGATCTCGAGGAGGACGCCGAAGTGCTTCGAGCATCGTTCCGACAGAAGGACGATACTTTCCGATCACTCGAGGAGGAGGCATCGTCCCTTCGTCAGACCGTCGCAGACCTCGAATCATCTCTCGCCAATCTCGAACAAACCCTTTCTTCCTCTCAGCAAGATCACGAATCGTCCAAAGCTTCCCGCCAACAACTCGAGTCCGACTTGTCATCCCATCTTTCGACCATCGCTTCTCTCGAGTCCGACGTTTCCTCCCATCTCTCAACAATCCGAACTCTCGAATCTTCTCTCAATTCCCTCGAAGAATCCCTTTCCTCCGCTCAACAAGACCTCGCTGCAACCCGCGAAGAGGCTGCTTCTACCTCCGCCATCCGACAAGATCTCGAACGAGACATCTCCGCTCATCTCGCCAGTATCGCTTCCCTCGAATCTACCCTCTCCTCCCTCACCGATTCGTCCTCTTCCTCCTCTACCCGAGCCGAAACACTTGCAAGAACTGTCGCCGATCTCGAAGCCGTCAAAGCGTCGCAGGATTCGGAAATCAATACGCTGCGGTCAAACATCGAGGAGCTGGAACGAACACAGGCAGAGGCAGCGGCTGAAAGGGAAGAGACTCGGAAAAGCTCGGAAGATCTCCAACAACGACTCGGCGAGGCAGATATCCGACTGAAGGACCTCACTGTCGAACTGGACCTGAATCGCTCAGAACTCGAACAGGCACAATCTCAAATCGTCGAGTTGGAAGAACAAGTTCGATCGGCCCAGTCTGAGTTGGAGACTACTCGTTCCGAGCTCTCGACTGCTCAATCCGGTCTCGCGGATGCTCAAGCGGAGGTGGAGGCAATCAGAGGGGAGCTCTCCTCAACACAGCAAGATCTCGCCACTGCTCGATCGGATATCGAATCAGTCGAACAAGCTTACGCAAGCCTACAATCCTCTTCGTCCACGACCGTCACCGATTACGAAGCATTCCTCGCTCGTGTGTCTTCCCTCGAAGCCGAACTCGCCTCAGCTCAGGAGGAAACCGCCAAAGCATCTTCTGAAGCTTCCGCCCATCTGTCCGAACTCACCTCCCTACGGTCAGACCACGAACAAGCTACTTCTTCGACCACCGCTTCATCTCAACGCATTCAAGAACTCGAGCACTCGCTCCGACAACAAGAGGGACAACTCGCCGCAGTCGAAGAGGAACTCTCGCAACTCAAAGAGGTCGAATACACCTTGCGCGTCGAACTCGAATCTGCTGAAGCCGCCAAACGCACTGCCGAAACATCGACCTCGAAATCCTCCGTCAGCGATCTTGAACGGGACCTCTCAGTCTTCAAGGATATCCTCGCTGCCTCAGAAACTCGCGCGACTTCCCTTCAACAATCTCTTACGGCAGCTGAGAAGGATCTCGATGAACGAGAGGTGGAGATCTCGAGGTTGGAAGGTGAAGCTGCGTCAAGGGAGACAAGGGAGAAGGAACTCGAGTTCTCGCTCGAGACTGTTACTACGAAGGCGGCTCAATCGGCTTCAAGAGTTGGTGATCTCGAGGAAGCCCTCGACGAATCAAAGCGATCTCACTCCGAGGCTTTCGAAACTGTCAAGGGAGAATTATCGACGGTCAAAACCGATCTCATCAAGCTACAAGGAGATTACGAACAAGCCCTCGCTGCGAGAACAACGGCCGAAAGCGACTGTACAAAGGCAAAGGTACGCTTCTTCTTCGTTTGTGCTCGTTCAAATGCTTCAAACTGATTCCGGATTTCCTTCTACAGGCAAAGGCTGATATCCTTGATGGTCAACTTCGACTGGCTAACGCTGATCTCGCTCCTGCACAAGGTATGCTTCTCTCGTCAATGCATCAATCTCGACTGATCACCCGTTCTGCCTTGTTAGGTCGCGTCTCGATGCTTGAGCAGCAACTCGCCACCTCTCAAGCTGAAGTACAGCGTCTCACCTCAGCTCACGATTCACTTCAATCCTCGAACTCGACTCTCAACACGACGATTGAAGAACTTCGAACGACTCTCGCAACTTTGTCCAGCACACAATCTACCGGTTCAGATCAAGTCGCAGCTCTCGCTTCTTCTCTCGCTCAAGCTCAAGAATCCGAACGTTCGATGCGTGACCAAATCGATTCCCTTCGTACAGAACTTTCGGAGGCGGAGAAGAATCGACTCGAAGTTGAGGAGGAGCTCGCACGTTGCCGAGGGGAAGTTGAGGAGACTTCGACTACTCTTGCAGCAGCGATGACTGAGCTGGATGCTACCAAGGAGGAATGTAACGAACTCGAGAAGGCTGTCGACGAGGCGAGGGAAGAGGCTCGCGCTGCCGTTGCTTCGAAGGCATCGATCGAACAGGAGAAACAGCAAGTCGCTGCTAACGTCGAATCGCTCAATACTCGTCTCTCCGAAACTACATCTAGGGTGTCGGAACTTGACGATCAAGTAAGTTCGAGATCTCGCTGATTACTTTCTGCTCAGTCAAGCTGATTTGTTGGTTCACAGATCTCGACTCTCAAGCGAACGCTCAAGGACAAAGAGGCAGCTCTGGAAGTGCTCGAAACAGATCGCTCCCACGAGGCTGCCGCTGCTTCCGAACGAGCTCGAGAGAGTACTGTCAAACTCAAGGATGCCGTCCGACAAGCTTCGAAGACCGAACGAGAGCTCAAGGCCATCATGGAGCAAGATCGAGCCAACGAAGCCGATATGCTACGAAACGCAGTCAATCGATTGGAGGAGGAGATTGGTCGATATCGATCGGGAGAAGCGGTCCACTCAGCCTCGGCAGCTTCTACTCGAGACGCCTCCTCGCTCGAAGCCGAACTCGAACGAAACGTCAACGAGGTCGAAGCTCTTCGGAGAGCTTTGGAGGAACAGCAAGATCAGGCAACCGAAGCGAACAACGCTCTTGAGGAGTTACGAGCACTTTACAATGAGGCACAGGAGGAACTCGAGGATCTTCGCGCTGGACGACCGAGTGATCGATCGTCACCTGTCGCTGGCCGCTCTGCACTCGGAGACGTCGATTCTCTCCAACTCGAACTTTCGTCGGCTCGCGCTCAAATCCGGTCACTCGAAGACGAAGTCTTCCACACCGAACAAACTCGAGTCAAGATGCTCAAGGCGAACGGCGATCTCAAGAGTCAAATCGAATCTTTACAAGATGCTCTCGACAAAGAACGCGTCAAGTCTAGCTCTGTTCCCTCCTCTCCACTCCCTGTCGCTTCGACTTCTCGCACCCCTCTCGCTCAACCTTCTTCGACTCCTACTACTCCTACTCGCGCTCCTCCCGCAAGTCGATCCCACGCTCATCGTCGAACCGCTTCGACTCTTCCTTCCGTCTCCGAAATCGACGATGTCGCACCCGGTTCTTTCCCTCCAGCACCTCCTCCCCCTTCCTCCTCCGAAGCTCCATTCCTCCCCTCTTCCTCGACACCTACTACCGGTCACAGATCTGCAGCTAGTCGTCACGTCCGTCAAGCATCGCTCAGCCTACTCAAGCAGAGGATGGAGGACGAGTTAGGAACTGATGATTTCGCGAGAAGTCCAGTTCGGGGCTCAAACGGCGGTGATGTGAGAACACGGACGAGACGAGTACCTTTGTCGAACGATCTCTTATGGTGTACGGCGTGTTCGGGTGATTTGTACGTAGTTTGATACCCCCCTCCTTCTTTTGTGCCTTCCTCCTCTTCTCTTCTTGCAAAACAGTACGAACCCAGCATTCCAGCATCTCACTTTCGGACTCGGGTGTTCTTCGTATCTCGAGAAAGGAAAGTAACGTTACAACAACCTATAAACAAGGAAAAAATAACGACGATAAAGATAGATCAAGAAAAACGATAGGTTACGACGACAGGTTTCAGGTAATACAGACATGAATCTGGCTCCTCACCGGCGACTACACGAGTTTGACGGCTTCTCCTACAACTCTGTCAAATCGATTGCGTCGAATCGTCGTTTCACCTTTGCGAGGAAGGGTAGGGAAATCGTAGGTCAAAGGTGTGCTAGGTGTGGTGGGTGAAGGTGGATTCGAGAGCGATAGAGTGGGAGATGACGAGAGCGAAGGAGGAGTCGAAGAGATCTCGAAGGTGGGTAATGTCGAAGCTGGGATGAGGTGAGGTGAGCGAGGGAGCGGTACGAGGGAAGGAAGGGTGAGAGGGATAGAAATATAGAGGGGTGAAGGAGCGGGAGAGGGGAGGATCGATGATGAGAGACTCGGAGGAGGTGAGCCATTGGAGACGACGGTCGAAGGTTTGGTGATTTCGATGGTCAACCTTTGTCGATTTGCAATTTGCCTTCCCTCAACGGTAGCTGTTGGAGTTGAAGAGCTGATAGGTGTAGTGGCAAAAGAGAAGGAAGGGAGTGGTAATCGACGAGGACTGCTTGAAAGAATTCGTTTCAAGCTATGCTGAGTAGGTGAGACGCCGAGATAGCGATGGTAGAGCGTTATGACTGGGCTCTAGAGGTGTAGCAGAAGCGCTGTGAGTAATCCTGGTCGGGCGAAAGCAAAAGGTCAATGGAGACGTACGAGCTCAGTCGATGGATTGCAAAGTTCAGAATCGTCGGCATGAAAGTCTGCCAGCTCGACCAGCTCGTTGACCGGATCCAAATCACTCGGCATTCGCTCCATCTGATAAGAACTTCGACTGAAGCTTCGCCTTGCCTTCGTAACTCCATGCTGTTCTTCAATCGACGACAACGAACTTCGACGATGGATTGAAGGACGAGCTTTCTTCTTTTCCCCCAAGAGCTTTTCCATTACCGGACATGGCTGTAGAGGGCAGTTAGTCAGTTGACAATATGATAGAGAATGTGATGAAAGAAAGAAAGTATTCACGAGAGTCGGTTCTTCCCATAAAGGAACAGGTTCATCAGCGAAGCCTTGAAGCACAATGGCGAGGAACGAGTAGGAAGGTTGCTCCTGTACTGGAGGCTCTGGCTCCGAGGGCGCTCCTGGTGGCAAGGAGGTGATGGTGTCGAGTTGGAGAGGCTTGAACACCAAAGAGAGACCGCTCGTGAGTGACTCTGTACGCCTAAGCGTTCCCGACATCCTTGAAGGGCTGTAGAAGCTTCAGTGCGATGTCGTGGCTGAGTTCAAAGAAGTCAAGAATGTGCCGTAGAGAGGAGAGAAGCGTGAGATTATGATCGAACTCCTCGCTTGCTCCTGGAGTTCTCGTTGCCGAAAGATCTCGACTCTCGAAGCATTTCAGCTGCAAGTACTCAGAAGTTCTCACTCTAATCTGCGATTCACGCATTAGTCGTTCCTTCTCTCCGAATTAGGATCGCCGTTCGCCTCGGAAAGCTCAAAGTGCTAAATTCGGAGAACGACTTTTCGCATTATCCGCTCGGTCCAGTCGGGAGTACTTAACATCCTCGCTCGTCTCGTCGATTCGAGTCGTCGAGAAGTCTCGCATACGCCGTCGAAGTTGAAGCTCGCAGACTCGCAGTCGAATTAGCATGATGCAAGACAACTCGGAACGACATGAGTGACTAAGTAGGCTCGATTGCGAGTGGTCAGAAGTATATGGAGATTAGAGAGACTAAGGAAGGAAGAGAGAAGACCAGCTTCTTCGAGGGGAAATACGAAACGATCGAGGTTTAGTTGTCACCGTGGCTGTGGTGACGACGGTGACCAGTTGAAGAGACTTTCGAGGGTCTATAGACAATATGTACATGTTAGCTGAGTCAAGTGGGAGTCTGCACGTTGGAGAAAGCTTACGATTCAGCAATTTCACTCCTCTTCTTTGATCCTCCTTGACAGAAACCAGGAGCTGCGAAACCCGATACAGCTTCGTGACAGATAGACTTGGAGTAGTGACTGGTTCCATCCCAGTTTCCGGTACCTTTTGATCATTCGCAGGCCGAGAGAGTCAGCGTCGAAACCGTAGTACTTTGAGAAGAGGACTGCTATTTGCTTACCAGGAACGATGTAGTTCTTGCCAGCCTTTCCAGGGTTGGAGAAGATATCTTGAACGACGCCTGGAGTGTCCTTGGTGTAAAGGCCAGGGATAGCGACTCCTGAGGGTAGCTTGACGTTTCCGTTACCAGTTACCTTGATCTGAGCACATCGGGGATACCACTGCGAACCGGCCTCCGAACCGGGGGACCAGACAGATCCTCCCATGTGAAGAGCGATAAAGTCGAATCGAACGAGGTATTCTCCCGGTGCGAGTGATTTTGGAATGATAGCTTTTTGCTTTCCTCCGTTCTCGATCATACGATTAGTAGCCCATTTGCCTTCGTTGTAGTAGTAACCTTCCGAAGCGATTTGAACCCAACCGCTCCCTTGACCGTTCCAGGAGAGAGGAGAGCTGCGAAGCGAAAAATATGAGAACTCGAGAGATTGCAACGAACGCAAAGACTCACATCATAGCAGTCATCGGACCGCTGTGAGACGTAGCTAGAGGGTCTTTGCCGGCGATTGTCGTGTCGTGCCACCCTAATATAAATCGAAAGGGAAGTAGTCAGCGAAACCGATAACCTTTGCGAGAATAACGATTCTCATCGCAATTTCGACGAATCAACCCTCTTGAAGAGATCAGCGTCTCACGAAGAGAGATAGTGTAATCGATAGCAAGAGAGAGTGCACATACATTGTGCTTCCAACGTATCTCCAGCTTTGACCGTCAAAACTCCATCGACTTTCTTCGTGTTTCCACAAGCCATATAAGGAGACGTCATGTCCTTAATAGGATCATTGGTAGGAGGTACACGCACTGAGATTCAAGAAGAATGAATCAGCGAGTAATCTCGGAGTGAATTGAGGGAACGTGCTCACTGTAAGAGGATCCTTGCCACCAATTCTTGAAGTCGGACTTGTCGACACCATTGACGTAGAGACCGGTGACGATAGAGTGACTGGCGACTTGAGTAGCGAGGGCGAGAAGGACGGAAGCGGGAAGTAAAGATTGTGAGAACATAACGAATGTAAAGAGTTGGAGTGAGTTGAGACAAGAGTTGGTGACGACCTGCGACTTGCGTGGGAGAGTAGGGACGAAGAGACAAAAAGAAGAAAGTGAGGGAAAGGGAAGAAAGAGTCAAACCGAGAGTGAGGCCTTTTAGCGAGCGAATGTCGGGTTTAGAGAGGGACGAAAACGCTCGAGCCACGCGATTTTGGGGCAGACGTCGACCGTTGCGCCAAGGATGGAGTACTTGCTCATCCGCCGACAGGGGAATAGAGAGCGGGAAATGTTCGACTCGATGGGCGAAAGGCGGAAGATGTCGTAGCGCCAATTTTGCGAGCTTTCCTCGTCTGTTCGAATACACAAAGTCCTCACGTACTTTAGCTAGCGAGGGGCTTCGAATTGGCTCAAGCTCAACAACAAATCGATCAGTAGTAGTAGGTAATATCACGCTGTTGAACCGAGATTCCAGATCTAGAGACATGCGTACGAAACGACCCAACGCTGATAACGAAACAATCACCAATCCGTTTACAGAGAGGAAAGTCCAGCTTCCTTCGGGTCCCGAGAATCGCAGTCTAGTGTTGTCGACCTTGATGAACATTCCTCTTGAACCTGCTTTCGTAGCTCCTGCATCCTTTAAACTTGCTTTCGCAACCCGAAAAGTCGGCAGGTCCTCCTTGTTTAGGTTGAGCATTGTCGAGGCATTTGTCTACGATTGGAGAACGAGAGAGGTCAGTTCCGATTACGGGGGACGAGGGGAAAGTTCCGGAGCAACGTACTGTAAGCTCGCATACAAGAAGAGTAGTCGACAAACGTTTCAGCGGAAGACGTGGCAGGAGTCGAGGAAGAACGAATTGCAGAGATCGAGGAGCTGTGAGCCGCGAAGATTCGAAGTCAGCGAAATCCAAACGAGTCTCTGTCTTGACGGCGACTCACGAAACGGAACCAATAGTCGTCAATTTGGTGCTCTCCGTACTTGATCCGGAACTATTGGAAGACTTGTTGATCTGAGAAGTAGTCGAAGCGATCGCTTGAATTGGCGATTTCGAAAAGACAGTCGAATTCGGACGACCGGAAGAAGAAGACGAAAGCTCGGCAGACAACGGAGGATCAGGTGTGGTGTTGTTGGATCCTCCTTGACAGTAACCCGACGGGGCGAGACCGTCAAAATTTTCGTGACAAGTATCGGTCGAGTAACGACTGCTCCCATTCCAAACTCCAGTACCTTTCGATTCGAAAGTGTCAGCGGAAGATATCACCACAGTGAGAGCGAGGGAGCGTACCAGGAGCGAGGTAGGCCTGTGTGAGAATGGAAAACAGCAGATTAGCGTTTTCGAACGAAACTCTGCAAGAACTCCATTCAAGACTCACCTTTCCGGCAGCAACGAGATCTCCATAGATATCGTAGACAACCCCAGGTGTATCGAAGGTGTAGAATCCAGGGATTGCAACACCTTTCGGAAGCGCAACTTGACCAGATCCAGTTACTTCGATTTGAGCGCTGTCAAGCACGAGAAATACAACATCAGTCAAGCTCAATGATGGTCATAGTTGACGTTCTATACTGACCAATTCGGGTAGATTTGGGCTCCTCCAGGGTTTTGTCCTTCATGAAGACCGATGAGTTCGAAACGAACCAAATATTTCCCAGCGAACAAAGTCGATGGAACCACTACTTTGTTCTTTCCTCGATTCGTGATCATCTGCGGCGATGAGAAGTGAGCTCGAGTGATTGACAAGATAGATGAAACGGATAGCGTACACGGTTGACAGCCCACTCTTGTGAATCCGAGTAATAACCTTCAGAAGCGATTTGAACCCAAACCTCTCCCTCTGTGTTCGCTTCGAGAGGTGAGATCCAGGTTGTGAGAGGCCCTTTGTGGGAAGGATCGACCGGATCGGCTCCTATGTCCCCTTGATGCCACCCTGTTCATCGATTGTCGAATCGGATCAGTACTGTCGAATGTTCAAGTGCGTTTCGAAACTGAAAGCACAACGAACAAGTGGGCTCGATCGTATCTCCTGCAGTAACTTCGAGGGTACCCTGTACTTCCGTAGTTCCTCGATCGTTGCAAGCCATGAAAGGAGATTTGAGATCTTTTACCGGTGAATTCGATGTGGGAACTCTCACTGTGAGCGATTCAACCCTCGCATCAGTATTTATAGTAACAAGTAGATACGAAGTGAGATCCGACTCACTGTAGGAAGAAGCTTGACCGACTGTAGTCCAATCTTTCTGATCAACTCCATTCACAGTGATTCCAACGATGTAGGTGTGAGCCGAGACGAGTTGTGCGAGTAGAACGAGAGTGAATAAAGAGAGCCAGATAAAACGAGGGAACATGCTGAGAATCGACAACCGCCGTCGAGGGAGAATGTTGGAAAAGTGAAGGTGAAGAAAGAGAGAGACGAGAGAAAGGGTGAGGCATTTCGTTTGTTGTTCGGCGATAAAGCCGCGTCAACGCATGGAGCGACAAGGCTGCGAGTCGGGGACGTTGGAGAAGGAAGAGGCGTTTGCGAAGAGAACGGTTACAGAACGTTTCGACCTTGTTGTCGGGGTTTATAGCTCAGGGAGAACAAGACTTTGCACAAGGAATATTTGCATTGTCAGATCAGTGAAGATACGATGCGAGAAACAAGTTTGCGCACCTCAAACCCCCAAACTTTTGATTTAACGATCTCGCGACACACCCACTCTTCCTTTCCGCCCTCTTCGTCTATGCCCTTCGACAACTCTAGACCGATACACGATGACTATACCGGGAGACTCGCTCGAGTCGGCCTTCATCCGAGTACACGAAACGATTTGACGCTATGAAAAGCGAAGGGTTTGTTAAAGTTTTAATAGTGAGCAGTGATCTGTGCTTGCCGTTCGTAGGCAAAGTCAGCGTCCAATATAGGAGTGATATAACCTAGGCCGGATACGCACCGATGTTGTTCTCCCAAGTTCAATCCCCGAAATCAAGTGACGATTTCAAACTTTTTCTTTCCTCCTCAACCACCTCATAACTCTCTGTCCCTCACCTTCCACCTCCTTCTCTCCCTCACCCCTCACCCTTCTCTCCTCCACACAAACCTCGCACCTACATTCTCCCTTGCCAATCCCCAAATGCACCCCTACGCATTCCCTACAAAACCTCTCCCCCTCCCCTTGTCCCCCAACGACAATCGTATTCAACCCACCTCCTTTCTTCTCCCTCCTCCCCGCCTCCCTCTCATTCAAGAATCGTTTCGAACTAGTCTGAGCGTTCTCGACCCTTTGATAAGCTACCAATAAAACTAATTGTTCCAACGTTGCTCGATTATTATTACCCTCATCCTCAGAGGATGGTTTGTGATTGAACGAGTGAGTGGAGAGGTTGATTCCGGGGGAAAGGAAGTGGAGGCGTTCGAAGAATGGGGGGATGTGGGAAGGGGAGGAAGGGAGGATGAATCGAGTACAGGATGAGCAGGTGTAAGAATCGGAGAGGGCTTCGAGGAGATGAGGAGGCAGGTCATTTGTCGAGGGGTAGAGCGAGGAAGAAGAGAAAGAGTGGAGGATCTCGAGGGAGATGGAGAAGAGGGATCTGACGGGATTTGGGGAGGTGTGAATAGGAGGGAGTGATTGAGTATGCTGATGAAGTAGGAGGTCTTTCATGATTTGTCTTGCGTTGGATTTGGTCCCTTTTCCTGGTCTTTGAGCTTGAGAACTATCATTGTGGAGGGGTAAGAGTGCTTTTTGAGATTGTACGAGAAGATTCCCGTGGAGTTTCAGACGACGCAGGTTTGGAAACAAGGTGAGGGATGGTGGGAGATGAGTGAAGGCGTTGTGCGAAAGGGAAAGGGATTCGAGGTTTGGAAATAGGCGAGGAAGGAAAGAAGGGAAAGCTAGAAAGTCAAAAATGGTGTCATTAGTATAGGAGCACGATAGAGAGAGAGCTATAAAGTAAAGATTACACGTGAGCTGGTTACGAGACAAATCGAGGGATTTGACAGAATCGAGTACAGTTCGAGCTTTTCGAGAAAGTTCTAATGGATCTTGTATTCCGCTGAATGAGAGGTACCATTCGATCGTTTCTTGTATCCGTTCTAGTTGAGTCCATTGCGAGAGTTGCCAGGTTGTGAGCTGGAGGTTCTGAAGAGAGATTCGAGGGCAGGAACAGGAGGGAAGGAGGAGGGATTCGATCGAGTTCAAGAGTGCTTCTGTTTGCAGCGATGTGACAGAGTCGGAATCAGGTGATATCTGATCCGGTGCCACATTCTATTCAACTCGGTCAAGGAAAGCGTGTGAGCTCAAACAAGAAACGTGTTTGGGATGTAAAGTTGGTTTCGTATACTCACATTCTTGACCAGTTCTTCTACCCTCTGTGCCCAATCCAATCCCGTATCTTTCTCCTTGATCGCTCTTTTACCCTTCCCCTCTGCAGCATGGCCGCCAACCCATCTCTGTCTCAACCCGACTAAGGCTTTCGCATCGTCCTTGTTCAAACCTCTCCTGTACTCTTTACTCGCCTTCTCCTCTCGACCCAACGTCCCCCTCAGATCCCTCACGAACCTCTCCAAGATGGGTACGAATACTCCGATCGATTCCCACGCTTCTCGAGAGGATGAATTCGGGAGAAGGGAGGAGAGGGTTCGTAAAGAAGTGGAAAGGGATTCGTAGGATGATGAAGTGAGGGATTGGCGTGCTCTCAAGTAGGTCAAAGATAGTTTGAGATCGGATCGTTTGATCGAAGAAGAAGAGGAAGATGGGGAGGTAGAGGACAGCTGAGGAAGGGAGGAAGTGGTTGAAGTGGTGGGGAAGGTGGATTCTGTACTACTCTGACTTGAATGACGGTTCAGGTTTGTTCTTTGTGGATATTCGAGAGAGGAGTCAGAGTCTGGATCTGAATCTGAATCTTGCGATGATGATGATGAACTCGAGGAAGAAGAAGATGAGCGAGTCGATGAGAGTGAATTTGATAGAGATGGTCTTCGGAAGAATGGAGTTGAAGAGCGAGGAGGGAGTAGATTCAAGGGAGTCGTCATACAGTGAGCTTCGAGAGGGGGGAAGACAATCTGAGGGAGGAAGGGAGGAAGGGAGGCAGGGAGGAGCAAAGGTTGAGAGATGAGTGGGGAAAGAAACTGAGTTTAATCCGGCGGTCTGATTCAAGCTATTCGAGTAGTGTATAGCCTGATGGAATCGATCATGTATCTCAATTGAGGAGTAAGAGACTAAGAGTGTTGATTCATCGCAACTCCTTTTGGTTTCCCTCTTCCTTCACTCTCCGCTCCTCCTTTCAACCCTCTAGACTATATACAGAGTGCGCGATGAGTATCCAATCACCCACCACTTCTCAAACTGCGACCGGTGTACCAATCGACACTCATTCATCAAGAGTAGACGTAATCAACACTAAACAAGGTAGAATCCTATGTGTAGCAGACGTAAGAGGTAAGCACATCTACTCTTTGACTCGTATCCACAGAACCACTTCAAGGCGATCAAGAGTCAAAGGGAGAAAGGGAGGGGAATGAAAGGGAATGAGTGACGTGAACAACACCCAATACAACCATAGAGGGACAAGAGACAGCCAGGGGAGCATTACAAGAGACTCAATCATGCTATACAACTAGTACAGGGCTACTCATACAGAAGTGATGACCTGTCGAAAGAGGTCTGATCCCTCAATCCATATCATGCTGGGCGGACCCTTTATGGGCCTATCAAGATCACAGAGGGATACCTTTACTCTACCAATATAGTAACAATCAGCTCAAACGATGATGCAAAGTAATTCAACTAACCCCCCCTATTTTATCCTCCCTTTCTCTTCTCTCCCTTCTAGGCGCACTATCGACTTTGAACACTTTAGCAGCTGAACACAATGCGATCGCAATCATTCATTCAGGAGATTTCGGTTTCTACGGTACTTTTTCCTCCCTCTTCTCCCTCCCGATTCCTCACTAACCCTCTCCCTTTTCGCACTCCATCTAGAACCTTCTTCCATCCCTTCAATCTCGGACCGAACTCTGAAACACCTCTTGCAATACTCATCCCTCCTAACTCCTCAATTCCGTTCCCAACTTCTCTCCCCCTCGACCTCCTCGACCCAACTCCGTCAACTCCTTCAAACCAGTTCAGAATTCGTCCTGTCGGAATTCCCAAAACTGTTGAACGGAGAACTAAAGTTCAACGTACCGGTCTACACCGTATGGGGAGCGTGTGAGGACGTAGCGATTTTAGAAAAGATTCGATTGGCCCCTAATTCGACCCTGACAATTCCTGATTCAACTCCTTCTCTCGCTCCTTCGACTACTACCCAATCCAACCCTTCCTCTGAGGAAACGCTTCCTTCTTCAAGTTATTCGATCCCGAACTTGACCGTGTTGGATGAAGCGACGACGAGGGTCTTGGTCATTGGTGGAGTTCGATTGAGGTTGTTTGGATTAGGAGGGGCGGTCGTCAGTCACAAGTTGTTCGATAATGGACAAGGAAACGCTACGATTGCTGGAGGAATGGGAACTATGTGGACTACCATGTTACAAATCGGTGAATTGGTCGACACCGCTCAAAAGGTAAAAGCACAAGATCTCGAGGTTTGCTGTATCCAAGTCGTCCAATCACTGACGCTCGTCTCATTGTATTTAGGTGTACGATCCTACTGAAACTCGATTACTCCTCACTCACGCCTCACCAGGAAGAGAAGGATTAATCTCTCAACTCTCGCTCGTCCTCAAAGCCGACTTGACCATCTCTGCGGGATTACATTTCAGGTACGGAGTCAGTTACAACGAGTTCAGCGTGAATTGGGATCCAGAGAGTTTCAGGGGTAAATTGGACGCTTCGAGAAAGGCGTTTGGAGAGGTTTGGGATGCCGTCAAGAATCAGGTCGAAGGCGTTGTCGAGTGAGTCTGCGAAACTCTCTATCTATCAGCAAGATGAAGCTGATGGGTGAAGGAATTCGTCGTCACAGCGAGAATCAAAAGAGTCTGTTGGCGAACGCTTTGGCAGTTGCGAATCGAGTACCTGCTACTGCACCCGTCGCTGGAGGTCCAGCAGCAGAAGAAACTGCTTGGAAGAACTGTTGGAACTGGTAAAAATTCTCTTCTCTTTCTCCCTCTCACTTGGGATCTAAACTCACGAGATTCCTCTTCATGAATATAGGAACTTACCGGATGCTGCATTCGGAAGTCTAGTGTTGGATATCAGAGAGGGAAGGATTGGAAGCGAGATGAAATCACAAGGGTTCAACTTTGCTTACCGTTCTTCTTCCTCCTCTACCTCTTCGTCGTCTCAACCCTCAACTTCTGTTTCTCGACCACCCCAACCCCAGCCTCAATCTCAGCAATCTTCTGCTCCTTCCGCTGCTCAATCGCAACAGAATCGACCTCAACCCCTCGCTGCAGCTCCTCAGACTTCGACTTCGACCGTACCTCCCACAGTTCCAGGAGTAGGAAGAGGTGGACCTCATCAGAGAGGTTCATCAGGAGCTATGAGGGCCGGAGGAAACAGGATGGGAGGATTCTCAAATTACCAATCGGCTCCTCCCTCAACTTCAACTTCAGAACCAGAAGCCCTTCCCCCTCCTCCTCCCTCGACCGAACCGAAACAATCCAACGGAACTTCTACATCTTCTCCTACAGCTTCCCCGGCTCCTCCTCCCGCTACTACAAACTCGACTACCACTACAGTACCTCCAACCGGTCCGAGAAACCAACAAAACCGACCTTCTTCGCGACAACAACAAAACCCTCCTCCTCCTCCTCTTACAGCTCCTCAATCCTCTTCCCCCGTTCCTCCCACGAACAATAACCAACCCGAATCATCTTCCGAAACTCCCGCTAAACCCATCTCTGAATCTCAATCGATCGAAACTCCTGGTGAGAATCAATCTGCCGAGAATTCCACTGCCGGATCGATTGGTCGATCTTCAGGACGTGGACGAGGAAGGGGTGGGAGAGGTAGAGGAGACGGAGTGGAACGAGGAGAGAGGAGTGAGAGGGGAGGTGCGACTCCGGGAAGGGGTAATCGAGGGAGGAGTAATGGGGAATGGCGAGGTAGGGGGAGGGGTTCTGCTAGACAGGCGAGTGGTGAAGTAGGTAACGCTACACCGAGTGCTGCAGCGGGAGGTAACAATGGTGGAGGAGGAGGAGGAGGAGGGGAGAAACCTTCTGCCTAGAGTTTCTTGTTCCTTTCTAATTTCGCTAAAAATGACTATCTCTCTCTCGTTTCACTCGCAAGTTTTGCTCTTCACTTCCTTTTGATCTTTGTTATCGTCCTTTCGAAAAATCTAGCAGTATCGCGTTCTTTACCCCTCCTCGCTCTCTCTCTCTCAATCTTGTCTAATAAGAATCGCAAATATTTTTCAGTTTTCGAATCCCAAAAAAGTTGCGAGTGCAAAGATCACGAGCGACCAGCGGTGGTAACAGCTTCTACTTCTTCAACAGTTCTCGGTAACCAAGAAGGAGTCAAATTCTCGTATCCATCTTTCGTAATCAACAAGCTGTATGCGTCAAATCAACTATCAGTACTCGGTCGCAGTGAGATCTGAGGGAGTGAATGAACATACTTGTCTTCGATTCGTACACCTCCGACGTACAGGTACTTCTCGAGAAGTTCGTGGTTGACAAACTCGGAATTCTTGAAAGGGGCAAACAAAAATTCGTTGAAATAACAACCGGGTTCTACCGTAACGACGAATCCTTCCTCGAGAGGTACTCGGAGACGAAGGTAGCGAAGTAGAGGATCAGTAGATTTGCCTTCTGGGAGTCCTCCGACGTCGTGAGTGTCCAAACCGAGTAAATGACCTGTGCGAAAGCTGCCACATCAAGCCACTGTTCCGCTTGAAATAGTAGTATTGGAAGACCACGCACCGACTCCGTGAGGGTAGAAAGCAGAACTCAAGCCGCTAGCCTTGATCTTCTCGACTCTCTCATCTTCCGATGAACCCTCAGCTACGAACAAACCGAGCTTGAGGAATCCTCTGATGAGGACATCGTGCCTGAAGATTCGCCAACAAATCAGTAAGCTCGGTGATCGGAAACACTGGTAATTGTAGGTGAACGAACATGAGGAATTGAACTTCTTCCCAATTACATCCTGGTTTGATGATTTTGAAGGCAGCCTGTACGGCAACAGCTACGATCAGAGAGTTCGAGACGATCTGATAGAACACTTAACGTACCTCTTGCATCTCGCAAACGAGAGTTGTGATCTCTGCACATTCCTTCGTGAACTTTCCACCATTTCCAGTCTAAACACCAAATTCGTCAGGTCAGTGTTCAACGACATGGATCAGGATCCGCGCTCACAGGAATGACACGTGTAACATCTGAAGCGTAATCTTGCCATTCACATCCAGCATCGACGAGGAGAAGCGTTGGTTGCGAAGGGAAATCTTGATCGTTTGCGACGTAGTGAAGGGTACCTGCCGACTTTCCGGCTGCAACGATTGAGGAGTAGGCTTGGTGTTTTGAGCTGCAGGCGACGAAAGATCAGTCAAGCCGGACTTGCGAATCGAGAGAAACGCAACGTACCCTCTCTTTCGGCAGTAAGCGACGAAAGCAGCTTCCGCAGCGTTCTCATCGGTAAGTTCTCCCTTTCCAACGAGTTCCATCAAGTGTTTGTGAGCTCCAGCCGTGATCTCGTTCGCCTTCTTCATCTTTTCGATTTCTTGAGGAGTCTTGTTCCTTCTCGCCTCGTGAAGCGCTTTGAGGAGGTATTCGCTCGTCGGTTGAGGAGCGTTGATCTGAGCAGAGATGGAAGTAGGAGGTTTGGTGAAAGGGAGGTGGTGAATGACAGTGTCGAGGTTTCTGTTCTTAGGAGGAGGAGGGTAGAGGGATAGACGAGACCACCCTTGGTGAATCGCTGTGACGTGAATCTTTTGTCCAATCTCTTCAGGTGAAGGAGGCATTCCCATCCACATAACCTTGAATCGAACAGCTCTTCGGATTAGTTCGGCAACAAGAGGGGAGAGAGAAAGTAAGAGGGAGAGCTCACCTCCGCCTCGTCTACCTCTGGTAACCACAATCTAGTTTCAATAGCATCCTCCCTGATTTGTTCACCTCCCTCGTGCTCGTAAGAGATGGTGAGAGCTGAATGAGGAGGAGCGACTCCACCGCTCAACCAAGAGAAGTTCCTCTCTTGTTCAAATGGTAGCTCCCTATCACTATCATGTCTGCATTCTACTTTGCTACCTTCGAGGAAGATATAGTGACGAGCAGGTCGAAGAGATGAAGGTTTGTTGAGCGAGATCAATCTTTTGATCAGGAGGTGAGAGTGAAGGAGAGGGTAAGGGGCGGTTGATGCCATCTTCTATGGATTCTGCAGGATGTCGAGGCTGTTGATCGAGTTGATGGAAGAACGGAAAGAGCGGAAAAGAGGGGAAAAGCAGAGAAAGTCACATGGTCACTTTACATTCAGAGTGAGCGGTTCGACCAGCGAGGACACCTTCTTGATATCAGACGAGATCAGACAAGTCGAGCGACGAAGAGCAAAACGAGACAAAGAAATCTTCGACGAAGTTTTCCGTCGAACTTCTTCGCGACTTCAGTTGCTCTGTACGCTTCCCGTTCCTCTCAATGATCAATCTAGCAGAGTCTCAACGACAGAGAATAACGTCGAGTGGAGGCAGAAATAAAATGAATCAAGTCGAACGAACTCTAATGTCAAAATTTCCTGCGATCTTGCTCTTCCCTAACTTTGCTGTCTATCCAACACAAAACGCTACGATGTCAGCGTATGTCAGTACCTTGATAGTGAGAATGACGGCTTGTACTCACATCTTTTCAAATGTTGAAGGGGAACTCAGTCCATTGCGAAATGTCCCGCTCAACGCTTTCGAAGTGATTTTTCATCATCTCCTTGTAGTTGTCGCAGATAGACGCGTCAGCGACTTGGTCCTTGAGCTTGAGCGGAGGTGTCGCACAAAGGTCGAGGTTCTTGATGGTCTTGCCGACGACGGTAGCCCAAGTGTCGTTTCCGAGACAGAAATCGACCTCGCGGCACTTCTTGTGAGAATGCGCGGGCGCGCGCCTAGCGTAAGCTCGAAGACTGTCGAGCACATTTCCCATCTGTACTAGCCTCCATTGCTCCTGGACGTAAAGATATAGTCAGATAAAGTGAGAAATTGAGGAAAGAGACATTGCAGTACCAAGCGCTTCTTCCAGATGGGGGGAACGCCGTATGACTCTGGAAGCTGTGTCATTTTGACGGCTGATTTCGCCGTGTGTTTGATCAGCTCGACATTGTTCGTCAAGACGGCCAGCGCAAAAGCAAATGATCCGCCATATTGCGACTCGGATACGTTCACTTCCCTGTTCGTAAAAGCGGTCAGCGCCGAAGCATCGCGAGTGAGAACAGCACTGACCATGCATGTGCCTCAACCAATTTACGGACCGACCAGCAATCATACTTGTCGGCCATTTTCGCCAACGAAATCCATCCTCCAGTCCCGAGCTTTTTCAAAGCTTCTTCACGTGCGTCCTCGGTGCTTTCGAGAATAGTGACAAGCGCACTAAGGTCTTTCTCAGTCTCCGCTAGCGCGATCGAGTTGTCACCATCTTCAGACTTGAGGTCGAGCGAGAGCATATCGCCGAAGACCTTAGATTGAGTGACGAGGGCTGAGCGCGAGATTGTGAGAGAGACTGATGGGGCGTCAGAGGTAGTGAGAGTAATCTGGGCGTCCATCTTGTCGGTCATGGTGAGTCGAGTGTGAGAGGAAAGAGAGAGAGAGGGAAAAGGGAATAGAGAGAAACGACTTTCTGACCTTCCTCCGAAAAGTTCCGCGGTCCTCTGAAACCACAGCGATGGACGAGCTCGTTAGCTCTGTAAAAGACAGAAGGGAGAAGGAAGATTGAGATCAGGACATTTGCGAGAATTTCGTACTTTCAGGGAGACCAACGCTATTCTACCGCTTCGTCCTCTGCAACATCCAGATCATAAGCATCGAGTACCTCCCATTCCGCTCTTCGCTGTGCCTTAATCCCAATAGCGTCCACCGCTGACCCTCGAACTGTGATGCCCTCTTTCTTCGCAACCTCGATGAACTCGACGAGTCCTTCCTCGCTGAATTCCTGCGTCCAATCCGGCAAGGTCCAATCGTAGTACACATCCCAGTCCTCCGTCTCAACGTTATAATCAGGCTTCCCAGCATCCTCAATTCTCGTTCCAACCTTTCCTTTGACGTGATCCAGGATGATAGTTCCGAGAGTGGGATGCTTTGTGGGACCGTCGATGAGTGGATAGAGTTGGGAAAGAGCGACCTTGCTAGTCGTTTCGAATTTGAGGTATTCGATAGGGAGAACGTGCAGATTTGAGAAGAAATTGGGCGTGAGGGAGGTAAAGTCGGAAAGTAGAGTGAGAGCCAACAAGGACTTGAACGCCTTGAGTTGATTTGGGAGGTTACCAATCAAGGTGATCTCGTCTCTGGATTCGATACCGAGAACCAGGAGTCGTAGATTCTCGGGAGCGAGAAGGGCACCGAGAAGATCAGGAATGATGGAGGAGGGTTGGGACGTGTCGCAGATGGAGAAGATCGGAAGTGGTCCAAAGGCTGAGACAAGTCGTCGAGCACTGTCTGCGTTTGAGCTTGTCGAGAGGGGACCCATGAGTTGGGCGAATGTGAGCTGAGATCCGAAAGATATCGATTCGAGTGGAGGTTGCGGCAGAGAGGGTATCGCCTGTGAGTCGTGGTAAACGCTGAGATTGAGGCCAGCGAGTTGTGAGCAGGATCGTAGACCAGCGTAATTCGAAGGGTTCAAGGGGTCAGAGAGAGTGTGGAAAGTCGAAGTGATATTGAGCGATCTCAACGAGGTCAAGGAGGGGGTGACAAGGGGAGAAAGGATTGAAAGGGTGAGTCGGGTCGATCCAGAGATTTTGACTGTCTGTACACTCGATAACTGCTTGAAGAATCGTTCACTCGTCGCATCCGTAGGGAAGCCAGGATCTTCAGCTTCCTCCGCGTTCCACATTGTCCACCCGGTGAATTCGATGATGATCGCAAAGTCCTTGACGTAACATGGGATATTCGAGTCTCTTCGAGTCATGGTGCAGAAGTTCTCGAGGGATTTGTAAGAGGTGACCTCGATGAGACGAAAGAGTTGACGACGTTGAAATGGGAGAAGTGTTTTCGAGAGAGGGGTAGTGAGGGGTTGAAAGGAGTCGTGGGCATAATGGAAGATGTCGTCGAGGAGTTCGGAGGGGAGTTGGGAGAGATAATCGCGATTTGACTGAGAAAAGCGAGAACGTTAGCAGGAGAGTGGAGGTTCTGGATAGTTCAGACATACCTTGTAATGGCTCATGGTCAGCCTTGCCTACTCCTATGC